>Ga0209415_10000981_pt1 | contig 54226 bp, 54 predicted proteins | sample PeaSoiSIISIP2007_FD_187696 | JGI IMG/M metagenome (GOLD analysis project Ga0209415, IMG submission 187696) | Peat soil microbial communities from Weissenstadt, Germany - SII-SIP-2007 (SPAdes) (version 2) | ecosystem: Environmental > Terrestrial > Soil > Wetlands > Peat | place: Germany... | reverse complement strand
CGCGCCTTCTCGCGCGAGATCTGCGCCTCGCCGTTCTTGTCCTCCATGCGCTCGAGATAGACCTCGACGATGTCGCCAGCCTTGATCTCGGGCGGCTTGCCCGGCATGGCGAATTCCTTCAGCGCGACCCGCCCCTCGGATTTGAGCCCGACATCGATGAGCACCGCGTCGTTCTCGATCGCGATCACTGTGCCCTTGATCACGGTTCCTTCGAGCCCAGCGGTGGCGCCGAGCGATTCGTCGAGCAGCGCGGCAAAGCTTTCCTTGCCGGGGATAGAGGCGGTTTGGGTTGCGACGGCCATCGAGACTCCAGGCGTCCTCTTGGTTCGGCCCGCTCCGCCGGGGACGTTGCGGCGAGCGAACGGCCGCCGGCGGAGAGAAGGGCGCGGCGGCGGAGACCCTTGGTCCGGCAGGAGGAAGCGCTCAGCCCGGGCGGCTTTGGAGCCGTCTTTCGACGAATTCGACGGAAACCGCGAAAGCGGCATCCTCATCGAGCGCGGTGGTGTCCAGTTCGAGCGCATCGGCGGCCCGTGCCAAAGGGGCCGTCGCGCGCCCGCTGTCGCGCGTGTCGCGAGCGTTCATGTCCTGCAGGACGCGCTCGTATATAATCCCCGAGTCGCCTCCCTGCAACTCTTTGAATCGCCTCATTGCCCGCGCCTCAGGCGTGGCCGTGAGAAAGAGCTTCGCGGTGGCCTCGGGGCACACCACGGTGCCGATGTCGCGCCCGTCGAGGACCGCCCCGGCTCTCCCCTCGGGCGGGTGAAGGGCGAAATCGCGCTGCAGGGCAAGCAGCGCCTGCCGCACCGCCGGGATCGCCGCCACCACCGAGGCCGCGGCGGCATAACGTTCCTCGCGCAGCCGCGGCTCGGCGAGGTCGGTCACGGTGACCGCCCGGGCAGCCGCTGCGGCGGCGGCGGGATCGCGTGGATCGGCGCCGGCGTCCAGCGCCTTGGCGGCGGCCGCGCGATAGATCAGGCCGGTATCCAGGTAGGCCAGCCCGTAACGGCGGGCGAGCCGCCGCGCCAGGGTGCCCTTGCCCGAAGCCGCCGGCCCGTCGATTGCGATGATGATCTGCGCGCCCGTCACGCCCCGTCCTCGGCGATGGCGCCGCCGAGGCCGTTCACCAGCGCAGCGAAATCCGGGAAGCTGGTCGCGATGGTGGCGCCGTCGTCGATCCGCACCGGTCGCTCGGTCGCGAGGCCCAGCACCAGGAACGCCATGGCGATGCGATGGTCGAGCTTGGCCGCGATCTCGCCGCCACCCCGGGGCGGGCGCGAGCCGGCGACCGCCAGCGTGTCGCCCTCGACCGCGACATCGGCGCCATTGGCGGCCATCCCGTCGGCGATCGCCGCCAGCCGGTCGCTTTCCTTGACGCGCAGTTCGGCGAGCCCGTGCATGACCGTTTGGCCTTCGGCGAAGGCAGCCGCGATCGCCAGGACCGGATATTCGTCGATCATGCGTGGCGTTCGCTCGGCCGGCACTTCGACGCCCTTGAGGCGGCTGGCGCGCACCACCAGGTCGGCGACCGGCTCGCCGCCCTCGATCCGCTGGTCGGCGAAGTCGATGTCGGCGCCCATCTCGCGCAACGTGTCATAGAGGCCCGCGCGCAGCGGGTTGAGCCCGACCCCCACGATGGTGACCTCGGAGCCCGGCACGATCAGCGCCGCCACCGCGAGAAAGGCGGCCGACGAGGGATCGCCCGGCACGGTGAGATCGCCGCCCTGGAGCTCCGGCTGACCCTTGACCCGGATGCGGGTCGCGCCGTCGTTGAGCGCCTCGACCGTGACGCTGGCGCCGAAATGCCGCAGCAGCCGTTCGCTGTGGTCGCGGGTCGCGTTGGGCTCGTCGACCACGGTCTCGCCCGGCGCGTTGAGGCCGGCGAGCAGGATGGCCGATTTCACCTGCGCCGACGCCACTGGCAGGCGATAGGCGACCGGCACCGGGCTCGCGGCGCCGATCACAGCGAGCGGGAGCCGGACGCCGTCGCGGGCGACGAAGCGCGCCCCGAACTGCTGTAGCGGCGTGGCCACCCGCGCCATCGGCCGGCGCCGCAACGACGCATCGCCGGTGAAGAAGCCGGTGAAGGGGTGCGTGGCCAGAACCCCCATGAGGAGGCGCGCGCCGGTGCCCGAATTGCCCATATCGAGCATGTCGTCGGGCTCGGCCAGGCCGCCGACGCCGGCGCCCTTCACCAGCCAGGTGCCCTCGCTCTCGCGCTCGAGCGATGCGCCCAGGGCGCGCATGGCCGCGGCGGTGCGCAGCACGTCCTCGCCCTCGAGCAGGCCGGTGATGCGGGTGCGGCCGATCGCGAGCCCGCCCAGGATCAGCGCGCGGTGCGAGATCGACTTGTCGCCGGGCACGCGGCAGCGGCCGCGGAGCGGGCCCGCGTTGCGCGCAACAAGCGGCGTGATTGCTGCGTTGGACATGGCGAGGCTTCTCTAGCACACGGGCCGCGGGCCGGCAAAACCGTCCGATTTTGCTTTGACAGGGGCGGCGCTTCGTGGCAAAGGGCGCGGCGCCGACCGGTCTGTTGAGGTCGACGGAGGCGATCATGGTGAAGGCGGAATGGGGTACGAAGCGCACCTGCCCGAATTGCGGGACGCGCTATTATGACCTTCATCACGATCCGATCATTTGTCCCAAATGCGGCGCGGCGTTCGATGTCGAGGCGGTGCTGAAGACGCGCCGCGTCCGCGTCGCGGCGCCGGTCGAGGTTCCCGAGCCCGTGGTCGAGGAGGAGATCGACGCCGGGCTCGAACCCGAGGGCGGCGCCGAGGCCGAAGAGGAAGAAGCCGAGCCCGCCGCCGCCGAGGGCGAGGAGGAAGAGGAGGAGGAGGAAGTTATCGAGGACGCCTCGGAACTGGGCGAGGACCAGGACGATATGGCGGAAGTGATCGAGAACGTCGAGGACGACGAGGAGCGGTAAGGGTCTTTTTGACTCCCCGCCAGCGCACAATCGCGCTAGAATTCGGGCTCGGAATCCAAGCTGTGGGCCGGCCCGCAGGCTCCTTGGGGTCATAGCTCAGCTGGGAGAGCGCTACAATGGCATTGTAGAGGTCCGGGGTTCGATTCCCCGTGGCTCCACCAATCACGCAAGGGCCCGATCGGAAACGGTCGGGCTCTTCGGCTTTTCGCCGAGCGCCATCGCGGCAACGGCGATCAAGTAGAAGAGTGCACCGAGCCGCGGCACTTCGAGCGGGCAATCGAACACGGCGCTGGCGAGGAAGGAGGCCAGCGCGGCCGCGAACGCCGGCGCCATCGCGTCGCGCGCACGCCAGGCGCCGGCGAACGCGATCCCGGTGAAAAGCATGAGCGCGCCAAGGCCGAGCGCACCCTCCTCGAACAAGGTCATCAGATACTGGTTCTCGATGCGCCATACGGTGTGTATGTCGTCGGTCGGGAACCAGCGCGTGAGCCCGTGCGCGAAATCGCCGTTGGCGACGAGCTCGCGTCCGTTGGGATCGGTGAGACGGATATCCGTCACATCGGCCGAGCTGCCCGGAGTCGGCAGGAAGAAGGCGAGCTCGGTCGGCCGCCGGAACAGGCCTAGTCGCGCGCGCCGGGCGATGGCGCCGGTCGCGATCGTGCCGCTGAAGCGCTGCCATGCGCCGTCCCGGCCCGGATGGGCGTCAAGGCCGGTGCAGCCCGCGGAATAGAGCATCGCCTTCTCGCACAGGATCGCGACCACCACGCCCCCGCGCGAGCGGAAGGCGAAGGACAACGTGTAGGACCGGTCCGAAGCGACCCCGACCCGCTGACCGACATAAAGCGGCAGGCCCGCCTCGAGCGCGACATAATGCCGGCCGTTCTCCTCGCCGAGCGCGACATTGCCGGGCCCGTCGCCGCGCGGCGTCGCGGCGAAAAGAGTGCGTGCATAGGTGCCGAGCCCCATTCCGAACAGCATCGTCGCGGCGCCGTCGCGGCGCAGCGCCAGGCCGTCCGACCACAGCGCCTCGCGCCCGGCGAGGTCGGGGACGAGCCTGCTGAGACGGTACTGCATGTACCCGGAATCGGACGCGGCGAACGTGACGATGGCGGCGACCGCGAGCAGAAGCAGCGCCGGTGCGGCGTAGGTGCCGGGCGCCGCGCGGTCGCGGCGCCGTGCCGCGAGCGACCCCAAGGCCAGCACCAAGGTGCCGATGACCGCGCTCGCATAGGCGGTGCGCGCGAACGTGACCACGACCGTGTAGAGCCCACCCACGGCGATGCCGGCGGCGAGCAGCGCCTGGACCGGTCGGCTCCGTACCAGCAGCGCGAACACGAACGGCAATGCCATCGCGACATAGACGCCGACATAGCCGCCGCCGAAGTGCATGCTCGAGAAGGTCGCGACGATGCGATAGGGCGTGTCGAGTGTGCCTATGCCGGTGAAAACCGCGCGCTCCCACAGCGCCGCCGCGACGACGAGCGCAAGCCCGGCCGTCATGCCGAAAGCCAGCAGGCGCGCGGCGTCGCCGCGCTCGTCGAACGAGCGGCGCAGGAAGGGGAGAAGCGCGAGGGCGATGCCGAGACCCTTGACGATGCGCAGCGCGTTGTCGGGGCGCAGGTTGGACAGCGCCGACCCTCCCGCCAACGGCGCTAGCGCGAGTCCGCGCGCGACGCCGACGGCGCCAGCGATAATTATGGCAGCGAGCGCCACGCCGGCCCATCCCCTAAGCGCGAAATCGCGCCGCCGCGGCGGCCGTCGCAACGCCAGCACCGCGATCGTGACGAGCACGACGAGGTCTGACTCCTCGACCGCCATCAATCCCGTCCACGGCGCGAGATCGAAAGACGGCAGCGCCGCCGGCACCGCCACGAGCCAGCTCTGCGGCCAGCGCCAAAGCAGGGCGGCGTAGATCGTCAGGACGCAGGCAAGCAGGCCGGGCGCCAGCGGATGACGCGCGACCGCCATCGCCGCGAGCGCCAAGGCGAGCGCCGCGACCGCGATGCGCGCCGGCCACGCTCCATGTTCGGCCGCGTCTGGCATGGGAATGCGCCGGTTCTAACGTGAAGCGCGCCGCGGCGGCAAGGGGCGCGGCATGGACAGGAGCGCGCCGACGCGACATGCTTTCTCGATTCGACGCAACGGGAGGACAGCATGGCGCGTACGCATCAGAGGAGCTTCGTCAAACGGGACCAAGCGCAAACGCGGGCCTATTCCCCGGCGGTCATCACCGAGGGCGGCAAGCTCGTGTTCCTTGCCGGCCAGACCGGCGGCGAGGACAGCGCCGGCCACTCGCTTGCCGGCAATTTCGACGGGCAGGTTCGTGAGACCTTCGCCCGCTTAGGCAAGGTCCTGGCCGAGGCCGGCGGCACGCTCGCCGATATGGTGACGATGACCGTATTCATCACCGACGCGCGCAATGGCACCCGGCTCACCGAATTGCGGCGCGAGATCTTCGGCAACGATTTTCCGGCGAGCGCTCTCATCACCATCACCGCGCTGGCGCAGCCCCAGCTGCTGATCGAGATCCAGGGGATCGCGGTGATCGGCTAGGGGCGCGCATGCTCGATCTTGGCCGCAGCCTCGTCGCCTCGGTCGAGCGCAGTCCCGACGCCGAGGCGGTCGTCGACGGCGAGCGACGCCTCGGCTACCGCGCCTGGCTCGCCGAGATCGCCGCGCTCGCTGCGGGCCTTGAGAGAATGGGGCTCGGGCGCGGCGACCGCTTGGTGATGGTGCTGCAGAACCGGATCGAGATGGCGAGCCTGCACTGGGCCTGCCAACTGGTCGGCATCGTCGCGACGCCGCTCAACTGGCGCGCCAAGGCGGAGGAGGTCGATTACTGCCTCGCCGACGCCGAGGCCAAGGCGGTGGCGTTCGAGCCGGTCTCGGCCGAAGCGGTCGCCGGCGCCGCACGGGCAGGTGCGCTGCTGCGCATCGCGGTTGGGGACGCGCACGGCACGGTCTCCTTCGCCGCGCTCGGCACCGAAGCCGCCGACCCGGTGCCGCGCGCGGGACCCGAGGACTGGTCGCTGATACTCTACACCTCGGGCACCACGGGGCGGCCCAAGGGCGTGCCGCGCCGCCACCGCGCCGAGCGCGCGGCCGCGATCGCGCATGTGGCGCAGAACCTCTACGGCCGAAGCGAGCGTACCCTCGGCGTCATGCCGCTCTATCACACCATGGGCGTGCGCTCGCTCATTGCGATGGCGCTGGTCGACGGCTGCTTCGTGTGCCAACGCCGGTTCGACGCTGGCCAAGCCCTCGATCTCATCGCGCGCGAGCGGATCACCAATCTCTACCTGGTACCGACGCTCTATCACGACCTGCTGGCGCAGGACGGGTTCGCGCGCGCCGATCTCGGCTCGTGCCGCAAGCTCGGATTCGCGGGCGCGGCGATGCCGGACGGGCTGCTGCGCCGCGTCGCCGATGGCTTCAAGCCCGACCTCTTCGTCAACCATTACGGCTCATCCGAGATCTACACCTTCACCGTCGAGCCGAATGCCGCGCGAAAGCCGGGCTCGGCCGGACGGGCCGGGATCAACGAGCGCATTCGCGTGGTGAAGCTCGGCGCCTTCGATCCCGAGGCGCGCTGTGCCCCGGACGAAGAAGGCGAGATCATCGCCGAACTTTCGAGCGACGAGGCGTTCGAGGGTTATTGGCGCCGCCCCGATGCCGACGCGCGCGCGCTCAGGGGCGGTTGGTACTTCACCGGCGACACCGGCCGCTTCGATCGCGACGGCGACCTCTTCGTCACCGGCCGGGTCGACGATATGATCATCACCGGCGGCGAGAACGTGTTCCCGGGCGAGGTCGAGAGCGTGCTGTCGCTCCATCCCGATGTCGCCGAGGTCGCGGTCGCGGGGCTGCCGCACGAACGGCTCGGCCACGCGGTGACGGCCTTCGTCAAGCGCCGCGGCAATGTGGCGGAAGAGGCGCTCGATCGGCATTGCCGCCGCTCGCAGCTCGCCGACTTCAAGCGCCCGCGCGCCTATGTGTTCGTTGCCGAAATCCCGAAATCGCCGGTCGGCAAGATACTGCGCCGGATGCTGGTCGCCGGCGTGTACGAGTGCGAGAAGGAGCCCAGCCCGTGACACCCTACGAATTCGCCCGCGACGACGCGCTGCCGGCTGCGCTTGACGGGTTCCGCGTCGCCTGGGACGAGGCTCATGCCTGTGCCGAGATCGTGCTCGACCGCCCGCCCTTAAACGTCGTCTCGATGCGCCAGCGCGACCAGCTCGCGGCTGCGTTCGCGGCCTTGGATCGCGATCCGGCGGTGCGGATCGTCGTGCTGCGCGGCGAGGGCAAGAACTTTTCGAGCGGCGGCAACATCGCCGGGTTCCTCGAGGCGAGCCCGGAGCAGCTTTCGCATCTCGCCGACAACGTCGCCGCGCCCGAGCGCAGCGGCAAGCCGGTCATCGCAGCGGTGAGGGGATATTGCTTTGGCGTCGGGTTCGAGCTGGCGCTGGCGTGCGATTTTCGCATCGCGTCGGAGACGGCGGAATTCGCGCTGCCGGAGATGCGCATCGGCATGATCCCGGGATCGGGCGGCTCGGCGCGGCTCGCCGCCATGGTCGGGATCGCCCGGGCGAAAGAGATCGCAATGCGCTCGCGCCGCATCAAGGCGCGCGAGGCGGCGGATTGGGGCATCGTCGCCGAGTGCGTGCCCGATGCCGAGCTCGAGGGCGCGGTGGCGCGGCTTGCGGGCGAGCTCGGATCGTTCTCGCCGCTGGCGCAGCGCACGTTGAAGCGCGTGCTCAACGACGGACAGTCGATGGCGATGGGCGCCGCGATCGCGCTCGAGGGCAGGGCCTTCGGGCGGCTGCGGTCGTCGGCGGACTTCAAGGAAGGCGTCGCGTCCTTTGTCGAGAAGCGCAAGCCCGTCTTCCGCGGCGATTAACGAAAATCCGCGCGAATTTCGTGCGACTTTTGCAGTCGTACCAATGCTTCGAATGCCAGCGATTGTTGACGTCTCGTTCATTGGCGCCGCGCAATCATCTCGCGGTCCGATGATTCCGGAAGGAGCCTTTCGATGCCTCGATTTCTCCGTAGCCTGTTGCGCGACGAGACTGGCGCCACCGCGATCGAATATGGATTGATCGCAGCGCTCATCTCCGTCGCCATCATCACTGCCGTGACGCTGGTCGGCACCAATCTGAATTCGACATTCAACTCCGTGGCGAGCGCGCTCTGACCCTCTAGGGTCGGCGTGTGGCGAGGAACCCCGCTTCGGCGGGGTTTTTCGTCACAAGGGCGTGAACATCGGCACTGGCGGGCCGCCGTCGCTTGGCTTGAACGCGACCTTGACGCGCATGCCGACCTTGAGCGCATCGAAATCGCAATCGACGAGATTGGTCATCATGGTGACGCCCTCGTCGAGCGTCACGTAGGCGAGCGCGTAAGAGGGCGCCGCGCGGCGCATGACGCTGAAGGAATAGATCGTGCCCGCGCCCGTGGCCTCGATCCATTCGGTCTCCGCGCTCATGCAGAAGGGGCAGATGGGACGCGGGAAATAATGCGCATTGCCGCAGGCGCGGCAGCGCTTCAGCAGGAGCGCGCCACGCCGGGCCGCGTCCCAGAACGGCGCGCTCTCGGGATCAGGCCGGGGCGCCGCAATCCGGCGCGATGCTTCCGACATCCTGCTACTCCCGCTCCAGAATGACCGTGGCGCTGGCGTGGCGCGTCGCCAGCGAGCCGCCGATCCCGCTCGCGATCGCGAGGCCGCAATTCGGCACCTGCACCTTGGGATGCGCCTCGCCGCGCAACTGCCGCACCGCCTCGATCACTTTGGTGAGCCCGCCGCGGTTCGACGGGTGGTTGTTGCACAGGCCGCCGCCATCGGTATTGAAGGGCAGCCGGCCCACGCCCGAGATCAGGTTGCCGTCGGCGACGAAGCGCCCGCCCGCGCCCTTGGCGCAGAATCCCAGATCCTCGAGCTGCATCACCACCGTGATGGTGAAGCTGTCATAGATCGAGGCGTACTGGATGTCGGCGGGTGCGATGCCGGCCTCGGCGAAGGCGGGCGGGCCCGACCAGCGCGCGGCGCTGAAACTCAGATCGATCCGCCCGCCCATCTGGTGCTTCGGCGCCTCGCCCGCGCCCAGCACCTTGACGCGCGGCCGCGCCAGCGATTTTGCGATCTCCGGGCTGGTGACGACGATGGCGCCGCCGCCATCGGTGATGACGCAGCAATCGAGCCGGTGCAGCGGATCGGCGATCATGGGCGAGGCCAGCACGTCGGCCACTGTCACGACCTCGCGCAGCATCGCATTGGGGTTCCATTGCGCGTGGTGCGAGGCCGCGACCTTGACCCAGGCGAGTTGTTCCGAGGTGGTGCCGAACTCATGCATGTGCCGCGCCGCCGCCATCGCGTACATGGCGACGGTGGTGGGCGCGAAGGGATGCTCGAACGGGTATTCGGGCGAGGCGGCGTTGTTGGCGCGCATGGAGGCCGCGAAATTGGGGTCCGTGCGCGGCCGCCCCGCGAGGGTGATGAGCGCGACGTTGCACTTGCCGAGCGCGATCGCCTCGGCGGCGTGGCCGACATGGAGGATGTAGGACGAGCCGCCGCAATCGGTCGAGTCGATGTGGCGCGGCCGCAAGCCCAGATAGTTCGCCATGGTCAGGACGCCCGACCCGTCGCCGGCGCAGAAATACCCGTCGACATCGCCGAGGCCCAGTCCCGCATCCTCGAGTGCGCCCTTGGCCGATTCGGCATGGAGATGCGCCACCGATGTGTCGTCGGCCTTGCGGGTCGGATGCTCGTAGATGCCGGCGATGTAGGCCTTGCCCTTGATGCTCATGCGGCGAGACTAAAGCATGGGCCGGGGATCGTCGACGGGGCGGGGCGGGCGCGCCCGCTCCGCCTTGATGGGGAGGATCGGCCTTACTATATCAAATTCGGGCGGTGCCGTCGGACTGCCCGCGGTGGGCCGGGTGCCTTTTGAGGGCCCGTCCTCATCGCCTCGCTCAAGCGCTTGAGGAGGTTCGATGCCACGCCTTTCGCTGTTCAATTCGCCGCTGCTGCTGGGCTTCGACCAGGTGGAACGCGCGCTCGACCAGGTCAGCAAAGCCGCGTCCGACGGCTATCCGCCCTACAACGTCGAGCAGGTGGGCGACAACGCGCTGCGCATCACGCTCGCGGTCGCCGGATTCATCATGGACGATCTCAGCGTCCAGATCGAGGCCAACCAGCTCGTCGTGCGCGGCCGGCAGGCCGACGACAAGGAGCGGGTATATCTCCATCGCGGCATCGCCGCGCGACAGTTTCAGCGCTCGTTCATGCTGGCCGAGGGCATCGAGGTCGCCGGCGCCTGGCTCGAGCACGGGCTTCTCAACATCGATCTGACGCGGCGCTCGCCCGACGGGCGCGTGCACAAGATCGCGATCCGCGGCAGCCGCTCGGCCGCCAACGGATAGGACGGACAGAAATGACCATGCTTTCCAATGCAGGCGCCATCGCTGAGCGCGAGTTCGCGCATCTCGGCGTCGATGATATCGCTTATATCAAGCGCGTCGTCGTCAACGAGGAGACGATGTTCGCAATTCACGCCGCCGACGGCACGGCGATCGCGACCGTGCGCGACCACGAAACCGCGATGGCGGCGGTGCGCCGGCACGGGCTCGAGCCGCTCAGCGTCCACTGAGACCGTTCAGGCGGCGTGGCTTGCGGTGCGGTCGGTGAGGAGCGCGTAAAGCGCCTCGGCGCGGTCGGTGCCGCGCAGCTTCGCGCACACCGCGCGGTCGCGGAACAGGCGCGACACCCGGGCCAGCGCCTTCAGGTGATCGGCGCCCGCGCCCTCCGGCGTCAGCAGCAGGAACACGAGATCGACCGGCTGGTCGTCGACCGAATCGAACGGGATCGGCTTCTCCAGCCGGGCGAACAGGCCGAAGATGCGTGTGAGCGAAGGAAGCCGCCCGTGCGGCACGGCGGTGCCGCTGCCGATGCCGGTGCTGCCGAGTCGCTCGCGCTCGGCGAGCGTGTCGTAGACGGCCTTCTCGTCGAGCGCGCCCAAGGCGGCGGCGCGCTTCGCCAGTTCCTGCAGCAACTGCTTCTTGTTGGCCGCGCGCAGGCTCGCCACGACGGATTGAGGCGAGATCAGATCAGCGATGTCCATCATGGCGCCTTCGTACCGCGTGCGCCGCGACGATCGGCGAGATCGGGATCGACCCAGCCGATATTGCCGTCGGGGCGGCGATAGACCAGATTGAGATTGTCGCGCGCGCTGTTGCGGAACAGGAGCGCCGGCAGGTCGGCGAGATCGAGCCGCATCACCGCCTCGCTGACACTGAGGCTGAGAATGCGCGTGCGCATCTCGGCGATGACCAGAGGCTCGCCCTCGCCGGCATCCTCGCCCGCTTCGTCCTCGGCGGCCAGCACATAGGCGGTGGCATCCTGCATCTCGGCGGGCCCTGCGTCCTTGGGCCGCCCGTGATGGTTCCTGAGGCGCCGCTTGTTGCGCCGCAGGCGCTTGTCGATGTGCTCGGCCGCGCCGTCGAAGGCGATATAGGCGTCATCGGCCTCGCCGCCCCCCTGCACCGACAGGCCTCGGCCGGCATGGACGGAAATCTCCGCCTTAACGAGGTGCCGCTCGCGGCTGAACACCACGTGCGCCTCGGTCGCCTTTCCGAAATAGCGTTCGACGATCGATGTTGTCGTTGCGGTGACGTGATTGCGCAACGCATCGCCCACGTCGAAACGTTTGCCCGTGACCGTAACCTGCATGGGCTCTCTGTCTCCGCCTCTCTCCGGGATTCGCTCCCGGCCGAGGGGCCGCACGCGCACCGAAACCTTACGGAGGGGCCAGGGGCGAGTCAAGATCGGCCCCCCTCACGCGCATCGACTTTTCGCGCCGGCGCTGCACCGAGGAGGGGATGCGCATCGCTTCGCGGTACTTCGCGACCGTGCGCCGCGCGATGTCGACGCCGTCCTTGACCAGGATCGCGACGATGCGGTCGTCCGACAGCACGTCGTCGGCCTCGCCGTCGATCAGCGAGCGGATGCGGAACCGCACGGCCTCGGCCGAAAGCGCGCCGTGGCCGTTCGCCGACGAGATCGCGGTGGTGAAGAAATATTTCAGCTCGTAAACGCCACGCGGCGTCAGCATGTACTTGTTCGAGGTGACGCGGCTCACGGTGCTCTCGTGCATGTTGATCTCTTGCGCGATATCGCGCAGCACCAGCGGGCGGAGATGCTGCACGCCGTGGCGCAGGAAGCCGTCCTGCTGGCGCACGATCTCGCGCGCGACTTTGAGGATGGTGTTGGCGCGCTGATGCAGCGCCTTCACCAGCCAGTTCGCCGACTGATAGCGCTCGGTGAGATAATCGCGCACCTCGCGCCGCTTCGACGTGCTGCTGACCTCGGCGTAATAGCGGTTGTTGATCAGGACGCGCGGCAGCGTCTCGCTGTTGAGCTCGACCGCCCAGCCGCCGTCGGCCTGGGCGCGCAGGAAGATGTCCGGCACTAGCGGCTCCGCCATCGCGCTGTCGAAGATGAGGCCGGGCTTGGGATTGAGCGCCTTGATCTCGGCCACCATGAGCCCGAGATCCTCGGCGTCGATGCCGCAGATGCGCATCAGCTGCTGCGCGTCGCGACTGGCGAGGAGCGGCAGGTTCTCCACCAGCCGCTGCATCGCCGGGTCGTAGCGGTTGCGCTCCTTGAGCTGAATCGCCAGGCATTCGGCGAGCGAACGCGCGAAGATGCCGGGCGGGTCGAAGCGCTGGAGGCGGAAAAGCGTCTCCTCGATGCGCTCGACCGGGCAGCCGAGCAGCTCGGCGATGGTGGCGAGCTCGCCGGTGACATAGCCGGCCTCGTCGAGCTGGTCGATCAGGTGGCTGGCGATGACCCGGTCGGCGGGCTCGTGGATCTCGAGCGAGAGCTGGGCCAGGAGATGCTCGCGCAGCGTCTCCGGCCGCACCAGGGTCTGGTCGAGGCCGGGCAGGTCGTCGCCCACGGGGCCCGCGCTCTTGCGCCAGGCCTCGGGGTCGCCGGCGAGGTCGAGCTTGCCTTCGCCCTCGCTGCCGGCCTCGTCATGCCACAGCTCGCTGCCCTCGGGCGCGGGCTCGGCGGGCGCGGCCACCGTCCCCGGATCGGCCGGACCCGTGTCGCGCTCGAGCAGCGGATTCTGCTCCAGCTCGGTCTCGACATAGGCGGACAATTCGAGGTTGGACAATTGCAGCAGCTTGATCGCCTGCTGCAATTGCGGCGTCATCACCAGCGCCTGGGTCTGGCGGAGATCGAGTCTTTGGGTCAGCGCCATAGCTGGATTTTAGGGCGAAGCGACGGCCATATGCAAACTTCATACCAACTTCGGATTAAGAGGGGGTTAATGCCGGGTCAGAGGCTGAACCGATCGCCCAGATAGACGCGGCGCACGTCCGCGTCGTTGACGATTTCCTCGGGCTTTCCCTCCATCAGAACCTGGCCGTCGTGCAGGATGTAGGCTCGATTCACGATCTCGAGCGCTTCGCGGACGTTGTGGTCGGTGAGCAGCACGCCGATGCCGCGGTCTTTGAGGTGCGCCACCAGCTCGCGGATGTCGGCGAGCGCGATCGGGTCGATGCCGGCAAGCGGCTCGTCGAGCAGGATGAAATGCGGCTTGGAGGCGAGCGCGCGGGCGATCTCGACGCGCCGCCGCTCGCCGCCCGAAAGCGCGAGCGCCGGGGCGCGGCGCAGATGGCTGATCGAGAACTCGGCGAGCAACGCCTCGATCGCCGCCTCGCGCGCCTCGGGCTCCGCCTCCGCGACCTCGAGCACGGCACGCAGATTCTGCTCCACCGTGAGGCCGCGGAAGATCGACGCCTCCTGCGGCAGATAGCCGATGCCAAGCCGGGCGCGGCGGTACATCGGCAGCTCGGTGATGTCGTCGCCGTCGAGCCTGACGGTGCCGAGATCGGGCCGGATCAGGCCGGTGATGATGTAGAAGCACGTCGTCTTGCCGGCGCCGTTGGGGCCGAGGAGCCCGACCGCCTCGCCCCGCTGCACCGAGATGTTGACCCCGCGCAGCACCGGCCGCCGGCGAAAGCTCTTGCCGAGATTGGAGCCGACGAGGCCGGTGTTGTCGCTCACGAGCCGGGGTGTCGGCGTCGGCGCTGCCTGCGGCGGCAGTGGCGGCGCTTGCGGCGTCTGGGGCGCCATTACTTGGCCTCGGCCTTCTGACGCGGCACGATCAGGCCCTGGACGCGGTTGCTGCCGCCGGCGAACTGGTTCCCGGGCGGCGCGTTCAGGAGGCGGCTCACATTGGTGTTGAGATCGACCACCGCGTAGCGGCCCCTCAGCTCGTTGTCGCCGCGGGTGAGGCGGACGTGGCCGGCCAGCGTGGCGATGCCGGTGTCGAGATTGTAGACGCCCTCGTCGCCGCGCGCGATCTGCCCGGGCGAGGACACCATCACGTTGCCGTGGGCGTCGATGCGACTCATGTGCGAGGCGCCTTTTGCGTCCTTGACGACGCGTGCCGTGAGGATGTCGCCGCGCACGCGTCGGTCGCCGCGCACCGCCACTGCGTTGCCGCGCGCCACGCCGACCTGCTGCTGGTCGTACCATTCGAGCTTGTCGCGCGCGGTGATGGTGTCGCGCGGCGTCACGATCTTGAGCCCCTTGCCGGTGACGACGAGAATGGCGCGATCGACGTCGTAGACGGCATGGTCGCCGTTCATGGTCTGGGTCGGGGTGGTGAAGACCACGTTGCCGTCCGCATCCATGCGATAGACCTGGCTTCCGGTGCTGGTGAGCGGGTCCGAATCGCCGCGCTTGGCCGCAGGTGGCGGCGTGTCGACGGTCGGGCGATAATAGGCGCTCAGCGTATCGGCGGTGACCGTGCTGTCGCCGCGCGTCGCCTTGGCGTGGCCGCGCGCGATGTAGACGCGGTTGTTCTGCTGCCACTCGATGCCGTTCTCGGCCTCGATGGCGACCGGCTTCGCATTGTCCGAGGTCGGCAACTGGGCGAGGGCGGCTTGCACGCAAGCTGCGCCGATCGCGAGCGCGAGCAGCGCGCGCCTCACGGTGCGACGCCCGCGTGCGGCAGAATGTTGAGGGTGGTGTGCCCGGTGAAGAAGATGGTGTCGCCGCGGTCGAGGATGCGGAAGCCCTGCGCGGCGACGTTGCCGAACGGCCCCTGTCCGGTGACCGGATCGTCGCCCTCGGCGGTGCCGACATCCATGTTGATGTGGGCGCTCGACGAGTGGAACTCGTTGCCCTTGTCCTGGAACAGCGCGACGTTGCCGAACAGGTCGAGCAGTTGCGGCTGGGTCTGATAGAGCCCGGTGTCGGCGGACAATTCGAGCCAGTTGCCGCCGGTCGTGGTCAAGTCGCCCTTGGGCCGCTCGAGCGTGACCAATCCGTCAAGCTTGGGCTGCTGGCGCGCGATCTCGGCGGTGATGACAAAGGGCCGGTTCTGCCGGTCGATGCCGGTGAAGCGCGCCTTCACCATGTGAAGGTCGCGCGCCTCGGTGAGATCGAGGCGCGGCAAGGCGAAGCGCACGACCTCGAACGCCGCCTGAAGCCGCGGCCAGACTGCCACAAGCAGCAGCAACGCCACCGCCGCTGCCGGTAGCGCGATCTTGGTCAGATAGACAAAACGGCTGTAGCGCCGGTCGGCGGATTGCAGCCGCGTCGGGCCGCGCCGCGGGGTGAAGGTGTCGTCGGATCGCGCCTTCACGCCACCCCCGCACGCAGGCAATCGTGGATGTGGAGGATGCCGACGGGCTTCCTCGCCTCGTCGAGCACGAACAGGCCGGTGATCGAATGCGCGTTCATCTGGCCCAGCGCCTCGGCGGCGAGCGCCGGAGCGCGAATCGTGCGCGGACGCCGGCTCATCACCGTCTCGACCGGTACGCGCAGCAGGGCATCGCCCATGTGACGGCGCAAGTCGCCGTCGGTGACGATGCCCTCGAGCCGCCCGTCGGCGTCGACGATGCCGACGCAGCCGAAGCTCTTCTGCGTCATCACCAGGATCGCCTCGGCCATGGACGTGCCGCGCGGCACCAGCGGCACCGCGTCGCCCGTATGCATGATGTCGGCCACGCGCAGCAAACGCCGGCCCAATTGGCCGCCGGGATGGAGACGCTGGAAATCGCTTTCGGTGAAGCCGCGGCGCTCCAAGAGCGCCAGCGCCAGCGCGTCGCCCAGCGCCATCATCATCACCGTCGAGGTGGTGGGCGCGAGGCCCATCGGGCAGGCCTCGGCCGCCACCGGAAGCAGCAGCATCACGTCCGCCGCCTCGGCCAGCGCGCTCGCCTCGCGCATGGTCATGGCGACCAGCGGAATGCTGAAGCGCCGGCTGTAAGCGAGCACGTCGGCCAGCTCGGCCGTGTCGCCGGAATTGCTGAGCGCGAGGATCGCGTCCTCGGGCGCGATCATGCCGAGATCGCCGTGGCTCGCCTCGGCCGGATGGACGAACTGCGCCTTGGTGCCGCACGAGGCGAAGGTGGCGGCGATCTTGCGCGCGACATGGCCGCTCTTGCCCATGCCGGTGACGATGACGCGGCCCGTCGCGGCGGCGAGCAGGTCGATGGCGCGGGTAAAGGCGTCATCGAGCCCGCCCGCCAGCGCCTCGAGCCCGGCGATCTCGGTACGCAGCACGCGCCGCGCAACGGCGATGTCCTTCGCCTCGTTCAGGCGACGCACGGGTCCGGCCTTGCGCATGTCCCCCTGGGGTGAAATCTCGGCGCCAGATCGCGCCACCGTTCTACGCGGCGACTATGCCGTCCCATCCCTCCGGGGTCAAACGAGAACAGGAGCGGAACAAATGCTCAGTGTTCGAACAGCTCCACCTCGGCGAAGCCGGCCAGGTCGAGCTGGGCGCGGATCGGCAGGAAGGCGAAGCAGGCCAGCGCCAGCTCCATCCGTCCCTCGCGGACCATCATGGTGTCGAGCCGCTCCCTCAGCGCGTGGAGGTGGAGCACGTCGGAGGCGGCATAGGTCAGCTGCTCCGGCGCGAGCTGGGCCACGCCCCAATCGGATTGCTGCTGCTGCTTCGACAGGTCGACGCCAAGCAGGTCCTTGCAAAGATCCTTGAGCCCGTGCTTGTCGGTGAAGGTGCGGGCGATCTTGGACGCGATCTTGGTGCAATAGACCGGCGCCGCGAGCACGCCCAGGTACTGGCGCAAAACGGCGATGTCGAAGCGGCCGAAATGAAACAGCTTGAGGACGTTGGGATCGCTCAGGAGCGTGCGCAGGTTGGGCGCGTCGTAGGCGCCGGGGGCGAACTGCACCAGGTGCGCATTGCCGTCGCCGGCGGAGAGCTGCGCCACGCACAGCCGGTCGCGCCCGGGATTGAGGCCCAGCGTCTCGGTGTCGATGGCGACGGAGGCGCCGAACGAGAGGCCGTTCGGCAGGTCGCCGCGATGGAGTTGCACGCTCACCCGTTCACCTGAAATAAATCCGTGGTGCCCTGGAGAAGACTCGAACTTCCACGGCCTTTCGACCACTAGAACCTGAATCTAGCGCGTCTACCAATTCCGCCACCAGGGCATGGACGCTGCTTAGGCGAAGACGGGCGAAGATGTCAATGGCGGCGGCCTTGTTCGCCCCTCTTAGAGCCCGCTCAACGGCTGATCGAAGCGCACCCAGCTCGTGCCGTCGAAGCGCACCAGCTGCTGGGAGGCGATGGTGTTGTAGTTGGTCGGCGTCAGCGTGATGGAGATGCCCGGCAGCAGCATGCCGAAGGTGACGTGGTCGAGGCTCGTCACGACGCGCATGATGTTCTCGTGCGTCAGGTTGTCGCCGCAGCGCCGCAGCACCTCGCTGATGAGCTGCACCTCGATGTAGCCCTGCCCGGTGAAGCTGTCGTGCGGATCGAAATCCGGAGCGTATTGCTTCATGAACGCGGCGAATTCTTGGACGCCGGGATCGTTGGCCCATGCGGGGTCGCTGAAATCCTTGGCGATGATGGCCGAGATGACGCCCTTCGCCTTTTCCGGGCCGGCGGGCTCGATCACCGCGCCGATCGAATACGAGACGCTGTTCAGGAACTGCACCGGCTTCCAGCCGATGTCGTAGGCGCGCGCAATCGCTTGGGCGGCGAATTTCGGCGTGGTGATGTTGACGAAGTGCGTGGCGCCCGAGCCTTGCAGGGTCGCGACCTGGGAATAGACCGCGGGGTCGGTCGGTTGATAGGTCACGTCGGCGACGATCATCGCCTTCGCCTTGTCGGCCAAGCCGCGCTCGAGCCCGTCGAGGAAGTCGCGGCCGTAATCGTCGTCCTGGCGCAGCACGCCGATCTTGGCGTCGGGCATGTTGGCGGCGATGTAGCGGCCATAGATCGTGCCTTCGCCGACATAGGACGGGATGAAGCCGACCGTGTAGGGGTAATGCTCGTAGTCATGGAGCCGGCTGGCGCCCGCGGCGGCGAAGAGCTGCGGCACCTTTTTCTGATTCAAATAGCGCTCGACCGCGAGATTGGTCGGCGTTCCCGGGATCGAGAACACCAGCAGCACCTGGTCTTCCTCCACCAGACGCCGGACCTGCTCGACGGTGCGCGCGGGGTTGTAGCCGTCGTCATAGGACTTGAAGATGATCTTGCGGCCGTTGATGCCGCCCTTGTCGTTGAGCATCTTGAAATAGGCGGTCGCGACCTTGGAGCCCATGCTGGTCGCGGACAGGTTGCCGCTATAGGGCGCGCTGTTGCCGATGGTGATGGTGGTGTCGGTGGCGCCGGGATCGTAGGTCCCGGCCGCTTTTGCGCCGCCGCCGAACGCAGCCGCGACGAGGAGCGATGACGCTATCGCAAGCCATCCTGGTCCGCGCATGATGTCCTCCCGTCCGCGCGGCCGTGCCGCCGGTTCGGGGCGAAGTCTAATGCGTGTTCCGTTCTGGTGGAACCGCACCGTCGGCCGTCATTGCGAGGAGCCCGCAGGGCGACGCGGCAATCTCCTGGACCGCGTGTCAGGAAGATTGCTTCGCTGCGCTCGCAATGACGAATTGGGTTGTCATTGCGAGGAGCCCGCAGGGCGACGCGGCAATCTCCCGCAGATTGCTTCGCTGCGCTCGCAATGACGGCGCGGGTCAGAAAAACCGCTCGAGCTTCAGCAGCAGGCTGCCCGACTGCGGCAGGCTGCCGTTGCTCGAGCGCTTGGCGCCCAGCGCGCCGGCCGCGAGCGCGCCGACGCTCCACTGGTTCGACAAATCGTAATCGGCCGTCATTTGCACGAGGCTCGAGCCGTCGTGGAGATCGGTGCTGACGAAGCCGGTGATCTCGAGATGCGGCACGAACGCGTCGTTCCAGTCGGCGCGCAGGAAGGTCTCGTGCCGGCTCAGCTTCTGCTGCTGGTCGAGCGCGTAGTTGCGGATGTACCACAGGGCCGAGGTGATCGGGGGCCGCCCGGTGTTGGCCTCGCCGACGCGGAACCAATTGCGCCAGTCCTGCGGCGAGAAAGCCGCCTCGCTGTAGTGGTACTCGAGATTGAACGTGACCTTGCTCTCGGTCGTGTAGGAGGCGCCGAGCGCGAGCTGATTCTGGAAGCCCTGATGCGTGCTTTCGGGCAGGACGCTCGGCGCGAATCCCGGGATGGTGCCGGTCTCGCGGCCATAGGCGAGCGCCTGGTCGATGAGGCTCGACTGCCGCCCGCCCGCCCACTCGCCGTAAAGCACCGTCTTCTGGCCAACACTACGGGTGAGATTGGCGCCGAAGCGGCTGGCGCTGCCTTCGCGGTAGTAGAGCAGTTCCGGATTCACATCAGCGCCGAGATCGGCGCTCGCCTTCAGCAGCACGCGATCGTGCGAATTGGTGCGGTCGAACATCGGGCGTAGCGTCGGCAGGTTGAGGTTCGTGTAGATCGGGCCGGGATCGTCGAGCTTGGGTGCCACCGCGGCGGTCAGCGCGCCGCCCTCGAACAGGCGCTGGCCGCGCAGCATGAAGGCGCCGAGCCGGTCCTCGCGCAGCACCGCCGGATCGGCCGACAGCGGCTCGACCACGGCGCGCGTCTTGAAGAAATCGGTCGGATTGAGGCCGGCCGCGACGCCGCTCTTCAAGTTGATGCGGCCGACATCGAGCCACACGCGCTCGGCCGGCTCCCAGCTCGCATAGAGCTCGCGGAAGTCGTGACGCACATTCTCGTGGCTCGGGAAGGCCAGCGTGTCCTCGGCGCGGAAATTGAGCCGGCCGCTATAGGCGAGGCTCAGCTTCGGCGCGAGCTGCCAGTCCTTGCGCATGTCGAGGAAGAGACGCTCTTCCCAATCGGGTGTCGCCGGCGGCGGCAGCGGCACCAGCATCGCGCGGCGCGAGGCGAGGCTCGCCGCGTTCTCGAGATAGATGCGCTGGCCGCCGTCGCTCGTTTGCGGCTTGTCCTCGGCGGGCGGCGGCGGCGCGGCCTGCACCGCGTTCGGGATGAGGTCGAGATCGCGATTTTCCTGCGCCGCGGCGGGCGCGGCGAGCAGCAGCAGCGCCGGCGCGAGCGCGCGCCAGCGCATCACTGGCTCCCGAGCCGGGGCAGGAAGTCGCGTTGGAACCAGGCTTCCGGTATTTCCTGGGCGCGGTAGTCGCCGAAGGTCAGGCTCGTCACCAGCGAGGTGTCGACCGCGTCGATGATGATGGCCTCGGTCGGCCGCACGCCGCCCAATCGCTCGGCGAAGCCGCGGTAGTAGAGGATCTTCAACAGCCTTCCGCTGTCGGAATAGAACTTCGCCTTGATCGGGTAATAGGTGCCGTGCTCGATCCAGAACTCGACCCGGTTGTAGGTCGCCTGGTCGTTCGACGCCTTCATGTCGAGATGCCAGCACTCTTTATCCTGGCGCGCCGCGTCCTGGATCGTCTCGGTCGCGACGATGGTGCCGGCAAAGTCGACCGCGAGATTGACGCTCAGGATGTCGGCGATCGACGCCTGGCCGATCAGTCGCTGCTGCGGCGAGATGCGCACGCTCGCCTTCGAGGCGGGATCGTAGAACCACAGATTGCGGCCATCGAGCAGGACCATCTTGCCGGCGTCGCGCGGCGGCTCGGCATAGCGCACGAGATTGCGGAACTGGCCGGTCTTGGGGTCGAGCTTGGCGAAGACGACCACCGCGTCGCGGTCGCGCTCCTTGCCGGCGACATATTCGACCAGCGTGTCGGTCGAACGGAATGGCTCGCCCGGATTGCGCACTTTGTCGGTGGCGGCGATGATCTCCTGCGCGGTCTGGGCCTGGGCCGCGCCGGCGAGCGCGGCGGCGGCGAGGATGAAGGCGGCGAGCGCCAGTGCGGGTCGCATGGGGTCCTCACACGTGCCTGAGCGCGTCGACCACGGGCAGCCGGGCCGCGCGGTTGGCCGGGATGAGCGCCGCCAGGGTCGCGATCAGCACCAGTCCCAGCCACGTGGCAATGATCAGGCGCAGCGCCCCCGCGAATTCGAGCCGCAGCGGAATGGGATTGGCGTTGCCGGGCGGTAGCCAGGTCAGGCCCACCGCGTTGACGGCGTAGGAAACCACCACGGCGAGGACGAGGCCCGCGGTCGCGCCGAGTGCGCCCAGCAGGGCGCCCTCGACGATGAACTGCCAGCGGATGCCGCGGCGGCGCAGGCCCATGGCGCGGATGGTGCCGATCTCGTTGGTGCGCTCCATCACGTTCATGGTCATGGTGTTCACCACTGCGAACAGCACGATCACACCCATGATCACCGCGATGAACAGGAAAATCGAGCGGAACAGGCCGATGACCTGGAGATAGAACGGGGTCAGCTCCTGGAAATCGCGCACCTCGAGATCGAGCTTGTTGGCCGCGATCAGCGCGGCGAGCCGCGCCCGCGCCGCCGGTAGGTCCTCGCTGCGGTGGAGCTGCAGCACGATCCCGGTCACCTTGTGCTCGCCGCGGCCGTAGACGAGCTGCTGCGCCAGCGCCAGGTGCATGGCGACATAATTGTCGTCGAGCTCCTTGACGCCCTGCGGATCGATGCCGCTCACCGCCAGGCTGACGACGTTGGGCGCGCCCGCCGCGGTCGCGGACAGGAGATCGATTCGCGGCATGCCGCGATGGAGATCGTCGCCGCCCGCGCCCGCGTCGCGGGCGGCAAGCTCGGCGACTTCGGCGCCGGCCGGCGTCGCGGCCGGTGCGTCCGCGCTCGCCGTCTTGGGGCGCGCTGGGCAGTTCTCGAGCGACAGCGCCGCGCACAGGCCGAGAATGCGGGCGAGTCCGCCGCCCACCAGGCCGCGCCCCTCGTCGTCGTCGGCGATCCGCGTGTCCGGCGCGAACACGCGGCCGGCGCCGAACTCGTTCCATTGCCGCATGCGGTCGCGATCGGACGGCACGATGCCGATGCCGAGGAAGGTCTTGGCGGCGTCGTTCTCGCCGTCGAAATTGCCGGCGATGCCGACCAGCGACTGGTTCGCGGTCATCACGTTGACCAGCGGCGCCAAGGCCGGGTCGTGCGCAATCAGGTCCATCACGCCCTTGTAGTCGGCGATGCCGTAGGCGGCGGGATTGCCGGCGCCGTAAAGGAAATAGCCGCTGCGGAACAGCGTGAGATGGCCGATATGCTGCACCAGATTGGTCTGGAACCCAGCGAAGAGGAAGGTCTGGAACGCGCCGAACAGCAGCATCGCCAGCGCGCCCACCGCGACCGCCGAGCCGGTCATCAGCGAGCGCCGCCGGTTGCGCAGGATGTTGCGGAAGGCGATCTTGAAAAGGAGCGACATCGTCATTCTCCTCCCATCGGGGCGACCAGCGCGCCGTCGCGGATCGAGAACGTCACTTCCGAGTGCGACATGAGCTGCGGATCGTGGGTCGAGAAGATGAAGGTGGTGCGCGATTCCGCCTGGACCCGGCGCATCAGCTCGATGATCGCGGCGCCGGTCGCCTGGTCGAGATTGGCGGTCGGCTCGTCCGCGAGCACGATCTGCGGGCCCTTGACCAGGGCGCGGGCGATGGCGACGCGCTGCTTTTGCCCGCCGGACAGCTCGTTCGGGCGCTGGCGGGCTTGGGCTGCGAGCCCGACCGCCTCGAGCATGGCGAGGGTGCGGCGGCGGCGCTCGGCCCCGTCCATGCCGACGAGGAGAAGCGGATACTCCACGTTCTCGTAGGCCGAGAGCACCGGCACGAGGCTGAAATTCTGGAAGATGAAGCCGATGTTGCGGGCGCGGAAATCCGACACCGCGTTGTCGCCGAGCGTGCCGATATCCTCGCCGGCGACCTCGACCGTGCCGCTCGTGGGCACGTCGATGCAGCCGATCAGGTTGAGGAGCGTGGTCTTGCCGCTGCCCGAGGGGCCCACCACCATGGTGAAGCGGTGGCTCGGGATGGCGAGGCTTATGCCCTTCAAGGCCTCCACCTCGATGGCGCCGGCGCGATAGGTCTTGGTGGCGTGGTCCAGGCGGACGATGGGCGCTTCGCTGGCGTCTTCCATGGCGAAACCCTCGACAGGTGCGGTACGGCTTGGTACCATAATGTCGAGAGTACGGTACTTCAGCGTACCAAAGCAACTGGAATCTGGTGGCGAACGCAAAAACCAAAACCGCGCCATCTGCGGACATCCCGCTCCGCGAGCGCATCCTCTATGCCGCGTTCAGCGCCTTCATGGAAAAGGGCTACGACGGCACCAGCACGCTCGAGATCGCGACCCGCGCCAAGGTGTCGAAGCGGGAACTCTATGCCCTCTTCCGCACCAAGCAGGAAATGTTCGCGGCCGGCGTCGCGGCGCGCGCGCGGCGCATGCACGGCCCGCTCGAGTTGCCGTTGGCGCGGGATGTGGGCGCGTTCGAGCGCACGCTGATGGACTTCGCGACGACCTTCCTGCGCGAGATATGCAACCCCGTCGTGGTCGGAGTCTGGCGCCTCGCCGCGGTCGAGGCGGTGCGCTCGCCGGAACTCGCCAGGATCATCGATGAATCCGGCCGCCTGCCCAACGTGCGTGCCCTCACGCATTTTCTGACGCAGGCGCAATCCTCGGGCGTAATCTGCGACGGCGACCCGGTGGAGATGACGCGCCAATTCTTCTCGCTCCTGTCCGGCGACCTGCTGTTGCGGCTGATCCTGCGCATCGCCGAGCCGCCCGGCGACGCCGAGGTCGCGCGCCGCGCACGGGTCGCGACACACGTGCTGCTCACGCTCTACCCGGCGAAAGCGCTTCGGCGCGAGGGCGCGTGAGCGAGGCCGGCGGCCCGCCCTGGCCGGTGGCAATATTTGCGCACAACGAGGAGCGCAACATCGCTGCCTGCATCGACAGTCTCGACCAGGCGGCAAGGGGCCATCCCGTCGCAATATTCGTGCTGGCGAACGGGTGCCGCGACGCCACGGCGCGCATCGTGCGCGAACTGGCGGCGCGCCGCGGCGACGTGCGGCTTGTAGAGATTGCGCTCGGCGACAAGGCCAACGCCTGGAACGTCTACGTTCACGACCATGCGCCGCCGTCGCAGGTGCATTTCTTCATTGACGGCGACGTGCGCGCCGATTCCGGAGCGCTTGCCATCCTGGCCGAGACGCTTGCCGAAAGCGATCAGGCCAACGCCGCCGGTGCCGTTCCCAGCGCTGGCCGCGACCGCGCCGGCATCGCCGCTCGCATGCGGGCGGGGGGACGCATCTCGGGCAATCTCTATGCGTTGAGCGGCGCCTTCCTCGCGCGCCTGCGGCAAGCCAACATGCGCCTACCGCTGGGGTTCATCGGCGAGGACTGGCTCGTCTCCGCGCTCGCCAAGGGCGATTACAGTACGCGCGCGCTCACCCATCCGAGCCCCAAGCTGGTGTTGGCCGCGCGGGCGACATTCTCGTTCCGCTCGCTTGATCCCCACCGGCTGCGCGACTGGAGCATCTACGCGCACCGCCTCATTCGCTATCGCCTGCGCGAGCACCAGTTTGCCATGCTGTTTGAACTGTGGGCCAACGAAAAACGGCCGATGCTGCCGGAAAGCGCCGACGCGCTCTACGCCGAGACGCCGGTACTGCCGCGCTACCGCTGGCGCGGCGCGCGTTTCACCCTGTTCGATGCGCTGGCGGTCCGGAGCATCCGCCGCCGCGCGCGCTCACTTGGGCGATTGCGGTAGGAACTCTTCGGTGTAGAGCTTCGCCATGTCGGGCGGTGCCGCGAACGTCCCCATCTCGACGAAGGAGCGCGCCAATGTCGCGAGCCCCTTGGGATCGAAGCGGCCGGTGTCGGACAGCGACGGCATGACGATATCGTAGGCCTTGGCGGCGATGTCGAGCGGCTTGCCCATGACCGGCGCGGCGAGCGCCACGGTCTCGTCCTTGTGGCCGCGCATCCACTTCACCGTCTCGAACCACGCGGCGAGAAACGCGCGCAGCTCGTGGGGATGCGTACGCATCATGTCCGAAGTGGCGAATGTGACGTGATTGATGAAATCGTGCACCACCGTGCCGAACGGCAGCAGGATGTGCGCCGCCCCCTTGCTCTCGAGCAGCGCCGCGCTCGCCACGTCGAGCGGCATACCGTCCGTTAGCGACGTGCGCATCGCCGCGATCTGCGCCTCATCGGTGCCGAGCGGCACGACGTCGATGCCATCGGGGCCCCAACCCTGCTGGCGCGACACCTCGTGCACCATCCAGTCGGTCAGGCCGCCCACGGTCGAGACGCTGATCTTCCTGCCCTTGAGGTCGGCGACGGCGTGGATCGGTCCGTCGATGCGCACCACCAGCACCAGCCCGTAGGGCGGACCAGCAAAGGCGGCGACGCCCAAATCGGTATTGCCCTTGGCGACGAAGGCGAGCTCCGGTCCCGAGCCAAGGCCGATATCGACCGCGTTGGCGGCGAGGGCCTGCTGCAGCTTGGCGCTGCCGGCGAAGTTGAACTCCTCGATGGTAAGCCCGCGCTGGCCATAGAAGCCCTTCGCCACGCCGACATCGAGCGGCGTGAAGTCGAACGGGCCGGCAATGGCCTTGCCGACGCGGAGCGTCGCGTCGGCGGCAGCGTGACCGCCACCGAGCGCGAGCGTCAAGAAGGCCGCGAGCGAAGCGGCGGCAATCCGAGCCATCGTCCCTCCGTCAGTCGGCCAGCGGATCGGGGCGAAGCTGGAAATGCACGACCTTGCTGCTGGTGCCTTTGCCGCCCTCGATGTGGAACGGCGTGCGGTTACCGTAGGTCGCCCACAGACCCTTGCCCTTCCAGCCGGCCTTTGCATCGTCGATGCGTCCGTCCATGCCCTTGGCGAAGAAGCCCATGGGATAGGGGACGCGCAGCACGACCCACTTGCCGTCGACCAGGGCTAGGATGGCGTCGTTGGCGTTGCCGGTCGCCATCGGCACGTTCTCGCCCAGCCCGAACGTATTCCACTGGTCGTCCCAGGTGTAATAGCTCGCTTCAGCCGAGCCCGAATCCGCCAGTCCCTCGAATTGCGGCCCGGGGAAGGGATAAAGCGTCCAGCCTTCGGGGCACAGCCGGCCCTTGGCCGCCTCCGGCCCGTTCAACGGTCCAGCGCATTTGCGCCGGTCGAAGGCGCCGAGATGGCCGCTGGCGAGCGGGACCCAGACGACGCCGTCGCGGTCGATGTTGACGCCGCGCGGGCCATAGCCGTGCTCGGCCGCCTTGGGGTCGTTGATCGGCAGCTCGTAGATCTCGGCCAGCTGCGTGGCCGGGTCGAGCCGCATGACTGCGCCCGGCACGCCCATGATCGAGCCCCAGATCGAGCCGTCGAGCGGGCTCGGTGCGACGCCGTAATAGGTCGCCCTGACACGAGTGTCCTTGGCCGGGTCCACGGGCTGGCCGGGCTGGTTGTAGCCCTCGTCACGCTTGCCGTTGCCGTTGGTGTCGACGATGAGCGGGGTCCAGCCTTGCGATGCCTGCGCGTCATGGGTCTCGTCCCATTTCTTGACGTCGAGCCAGCCGACCACGTCGCTGCCCGCGACGCCGCCGCTCGCCCACAGCACGCCGTTCTTGTCGAACTCGAGATGGTGGGTCTGGAAGCAAGTGTCGATCGGCGTGAGCTGGCCGGTCTTGGGATCGTACATCTCGAGCTGGCGGCCGTTCTTCTCGATCGGGAACAGCTTGGCCGAGGGATGGTCCGAGCCGGCGCGGCACCAGGCCGGCGTCTCGGGCGCCCTGAGGCGCGTCGTGTACCAGACGCGCCCCTTGCCGTCGATCATCGGGTTGTGCGGCGTGGTCAGGCTGTCCCAGATCGCCTCGTCGCCCCAATAGGCCGACGGCGCGAGGATCGGCAGTTCCTTCGACGACGGTGTGTTGGGCGCGACCGCCACCAGCTTGATGGTGCTGGTCGTGTTATGCATAGGGTCGAGCACCGGAACCGAATCCGTGCTCTCCTCGGTGGTGCCGTAGATCTTGCCGAAGCCATTGACGGTGGGATCGCGGCGGTCGGTCGAGACCTCGTCGTGGAGATAGGCCTTGGGATTGGACCAGTCCCACAAGGTGATGACGATGTTGCGCTCGACCCCCTTGGGCCGGGGCGGCTTCTGCGCCGGCAGCTCGCCCTTGGCGATGCGGTCGGTCCAGTCGCCGAACTGCTCGAAGGCGCGCTGCGCGTCGATCTGCCCGATGCTGCCGGCCATGGGGGTGCTGGCCTGCCCGGACTGGATGCGCCGCTCCCACGCCTCGGCCCCGGTCTCGAAATGGCCGAGCCCGGCCGGGATGGTGCGCGTCGCTTCGTTGCCGAGCTGATGGCAGCCATAGCAGCCGAGATTCTTCATCACCGCGATCCACTGCGCCTGGGTGTGGACGTTGGTGGACATGCCGTTCCCGCCCTTGGATTTGGGCCCGGTGCCGGGGAAGTCGCTGCGTGGCGGGATCTTCAGCATCGAGTACCAATAGATGGCGGGATAGTACTGGGCCGCGGCTGCGTCATTGGGCGCCGTCACCGCCGAGAGGTTCAGCGTCTTGCCCGGCGCGCTCTGCACCTTGGGCGAATCCACCAGGCCATAGCCGCGCACCCAGACCGAATATTTCGCATCCGGTAGGTCGGGCACGACATAGCGGCCCTGATCGTCGGTGACGACGATCTTGGCGTACTTGGTCGGGAGATCGGTGGTCTCGGCGATGACCCACACCCCGGCCTCGGGTCCGGTCGGGCCGGTGACGACGCCGCCGAGATCGTGCTCGCCGATTTTCACCTGCTGTGCCTGGAGCTGCAGCGGCAGCAGGGCGGCCGCCGTCAAGGCGATCACCGCCACGCCTAGCGACAGAGCCTGCTTTTTCGGCATTTCGCCCTCCCGTTTCCTCTACCCCTGTGGCAAGGCTAGCAGAAGCGCGGCTTCGCGCACCGGATTTTTCCGGCGGGTTTTTCGGCCGGGCCGGGTACGGTATAGAGGGACCGCTCGAGCGGGAGGGGCGATGCGGAATCGGCGGGTCACGGTGCTGGGCGCCTCGGGCTTCATCGGACGCGCCATCGTCAAGCGGCTTGCGGCCGAGGGCGCGGTCATCGCCGCCGTCGCGCGGCATGCGCACGAGGCCACTTTCCTGAAGCCGATGGGCGATGTCGGACAGATCGCGCTCATCGACGCCGACATTCGCGACGACGGGGCGCTCGACGCGGTCGTCGCCGGCGCCGAAATCGTGGTCAACGCAATCGGCATCCTGTTCGAGCGTGGCGCGCAAAATTTCGCGGCGCTGCACGCACGCCTGCCGGTGCGCCTCGCGGTGACGGCACAGAAAGCAGGCGTGAAACAGATCCTCCACGTCTCGGCGCTCGGCGCCGATCTGCAATCGCCATCGAACTATGCCAGAACCAAGGCTGAAGGCGAGGCCGAGCTGCGCGCCGCCTTCCCTGACGCGATTGTGCTGCGGCCCGCGCTTGTGTTCGGGCCGGAAGACGATTTCTTCAACCGCTTCGGCACCTATGCGCGCTTCCTGCCGGCGCTGCCCTTGATCGGCGGCGGCGCGACGCGGTTCCAGCCGGTCTATGTCGGCGACGTCGCGGATGCTGCGGTAGCCGCGCTCCAGCGGCCGGACGCCGCGGGACGGGTGTTCGAGCTCGCCGGGCCCGAGATCTACAGCTTCAGGGAGCTGATGGAGCTGCTGCTGCGCGAGACCGAGCGCCGGCGGCTGCTCGTTTCCATCCCGTTCGGCCTCGCTTCGTTCGAGGCATGGTTCCTGGAATTCCTGCCCAAGCCGCCGCTGACGCGCGACCAGGTGCGGCTGCTGCGCCACGACAATCTGCCGTCACCTGGCCAGCCCGGCCTTGCCGCGCTGGGGCTGACGCCGACCGCGTTGGAATTGATTCTGCCCACCTATCTCGACCGCTTCCGCCGCCGCGGCCGGGCTTGGCGCGCGCGCACCGCCTGACCCGCGTTCTTCAGAACGGCGCGTTCGGTCCCTTCAGGAACTGTTCTTCCTCCTCGGTCGAGCGCCGCCCCATGGCCGCGTTGCGATGAGGGAAGCGCCCGAAGCGCGCGATGGTGGCGAGATGGCGGCGGGCGAAGTCAACGCAATTGTCGCGGAAGCCGCCGTCCGGCAGGGATGCGAAAAGGCGCACGCTCTGCTCCTGGTCGGCTAGGTCCTCGCTGTGCTCGAAGGGGAGATAGAGGAACTGCCGCCGCACCGGCGGCAAGTCGCGGTCGAATCCCCTGGCGATGGCGCGCCGCGCGGCCTCGCGTGCCTTCGCGTCGCAGGCAAAGGCCGCGGCATCGCCGCGATGGAGGTTGCGCGGCGCCTGATCGAGCAGCAGCACGAGCGCCAGCGCACCGGACGGCGTCGTCTCGGCCCAGGCATCGAGCCCCCCGGCGGCGGCGCGCGCCGCGAGCACGCTGAATGCGTCCCCGAGGGCGATGTCGAACGCGGCGTCGGCCTTGAACCACACCGCGCGCGGCTCGTCCGAATCGTCGAACCAGAAATCGAGCAGGGCGCGCTGCTGGTCCTCGTCCATGCCGGGCACTATGCGGAATCCTGCGCCACAGGTCGAAAAGAATTCGGGTCAGCCTGCGGCTTTGCTATGATTCACCGCCACCATGCGCATCCTCTATCACTTCTGGCTGTCGCCGCCCTCGCGCAAGCTGCGCGTCATCCTGCATGAGAAGGCGCTCGACTTCACCGCGAAGGTCGAGAAGTGGTGGGAGCGGCGGCCGGAATTTCTCGCCCTCAACCCCGCCGGCGAAGTGCCGGTGCTGATCGAGCCCGACGGCACGGTGCTGGCCGACGCCAACGCCATCGCCGAGTTTCTCGACGAGACCTTCCGCGACAAGCTGCTGATCGGCCTCAACGCCGTCGACCGCGCCGAGACGCGCCGCCTGGCGGCCTGGTTCGACGGCAAGATGAACGGCGAGGTCACCGGACCCATCCTGGGCGAGCGGCTGATGAAGCGCCTGCTCGCCGAGGGCCAGCCCGATTCGACCGCGCTCCGGGCGGCCAAGACCAATCTCGGGACTCATCTCGACTACATAAGCTATCTCGCCGAGCGGCGGCGCTGGCTCGCGGGCGACCATTTCTCGGTCGCCGACATCACCGCAGCCGCGCATCTCTCGGTGCTGGATTATCTCGGCGACGTGCCTTGGGACGATCACGAGCCCGCCAAGGATTGGTACGTGCGGATCAAGTCGCGCCCTTCATTCCGCCCGATCCTCGGCGACCATCTGCCGGGGACACCGCCGCCCAAGCATTACGCCGATCTCGATTTCTAGGGGCGGTCAGGGTTGCGGCTTGGGCTCGGCGGCGAGTCGCGCCAGATTGGCCGCCGCCGCCGCCGCCGCCGGCGATCCCGGCGCGAGCTTCTCGATCCTTTGCCAGTCGGCAGCGGCGCCCGTCCGGTCGCCCATCAGTCGGCCGATGTTGCCGCGCTCGAGCAGCCCCGACACGTCGTCGGGCGCGATCTTGAGCGCGGCATCGATGTCGGCACGGGCGCGGTCCAGCCGGTCGAGCTGACGATAAGCGGAGGCGCGGTAGACCAGCGCGTCCTCCCGCTGCGGCGCGAGCGCAAGCGCGCTGTCGAGGTCGGCGACCGCGGCGGCAAAATCGTTGGCGTCGGCGTCGGCGCGCGCGCGGTCGATGAAGATGTCGGGATCGTTGGGCGTGAAACGCAAGGCGGCGTCGAGTGCACCCCGCGCCTTGGCGGGCTCGGCCGCGAGAATCCAGGCCTGCGCCGCCTGCTCCATCGCGCCGGCGCGCAGCGACGCGGCCTTGTTCATCATGGCGCCGGCCAGCGCCTCGAAGGCGATCGCCGCGTCGGCATAGCGCTTGAGCGCAAAGAGCGCGACGGCGCGGCAGTGCTCGGCTGGGAAGCCGCCATTGGCATTGCGCCAATCCTCCGCCTCCGCGAGTCCGGCCTGGGGCGCGCGGCGCGCCGCGTCGAGGCAGCGTTCGTAATGCGTGCTCGCGTCCAAGGGCGGCTTTGGCTTCTCGTCGGCGAACGCGAACGCGACCGGCGCCGCGACCAGGAGTCCAAAGAGCAAGGTACGGTTCATGTTCGCCCGCGCGTCACGGGCCCGCGAATTATTTCTGCGGCTGGGCCGCGCCCGTGCCGTGGGCGATCGATTCGGCGGGCAGCGGCTCGGAGCGGATGATGCGCGCAAAGAGGGTGCGCGCGTGCTCGAGATAGAGATAGATCACCGGCGTGATGAAGAGGGTGAGCGACTGCGACACCACGAGGCCGCCGACGACGACGAGCCCCAGCGGCTGACGTAGTTCTGAGCCGGTGCCCACGGCGATCGCGATCGGCAGGCCGCCCATGATCGCGGCCATGGTCGTCATCATGATCGGGCGAAAGCGCAGAAGGCACGCCTCGAAAATCGCCGCTTCCACGTCCATCCCGTTGCGCTGCCGGTCGAGCGCGAAGTCGATCATCATGATCGCGTTCTTCTTGACGATGCCGATCAACATGACGACGCCGATGATGGCGATGACGCTCAGATCCTTGTGGAAGAGGAGGAGCGTCGCCAGCGCGCCGAGCGCGGCGGCCGGCAGGCCCGAGAGAATCGTGATCGGATGGACGAAACTTTCGTAGAGAATGCCGAGCACGATGTAGATGACGAGCACTGCGGCCGTCAGCAGCAGGCCCTGGCCTTTGAGCGCGTCCTGGAAGACCTGGGCATTGCCCTGGTAGCCGGTCGTGACCGTGATCGGCATGTTGAGCGTGCGCTCGAGGTTGGCGATCTCGCCGACCGCCGTGCCGAGCGACACGCCGGGCGCGAGGTTGAAGGCGATCGTCACCGACGGGAGCTGGCCCTGATGGTTGACCAGGACGGGGCCCACGCCCGAGCGGATCGTCGCCACCGCCCCCAGCGGCACTGCCGTCCCCGACGTACCCCGCAGATAGATCTTCGACAGGTCGGCCGGCGCGGTCTGGTAGCGCTTGTCGAGCTCGAGGATCACGTAATAGCTGTTGGACGGCTCGTAGATGGTCGAGATGTCGCGCGCGCCGAAGGCGTCGTAGAAGGTCGTCTTGATCTGCTCCATCGTGATGCCGAGCTGCGCCGCCTTGTCGCGGTCGATGTCGACGACGGCGAGACGGTTGTGGAGCTGCAGGTCGGAGTTCACGTCCTGGATGCCGGGGAGCTGGGCGATGCGCTCCTGCATGATCTGCGCATAGCGGTAAAGCTCTTCCGTATCGCTGTCCTGGAGCGTGTACTGATAGGCGCTTTTCGCCAGACGGCCGCCGAGATTGATGTTCTGCAGGCTCTGGAAATAGCTGTTTATGCCGGGGATGCGCGCCATCTTGGGCCGCAGCTCCTGGATCACCTCGTCGGCGCTGAGCTTGCGCTGGTCGCGCGGCTTCAATTGGATGAAGAGGCGGCCGCTGTTGAGCGACGGGCTCGAGCCAACCGCGCCGATCGCGGCGTTGACGTCGGCGACATTGGGGTCCTCCTTGATCACCTTCGCGACCGCGAGCGAGTGCTCGGACATCGCCTGCACCGAAACGTCCTGCGACGCCTCCGTGAAGCCCGCGATCTGACCGGTATCCTCGCTCGGGAAAAAGCCCTTGGGCACGACGGTGAAAAGATAGGCCGAGCCGGCGATCGACAGGATGGTTACAAAGAGCGTCGCGCGCCGCCAGCGCATCACCTTCGTGAGGCCCCAGCGATAGCCGCCGAAGAGCGCGTTGAAGCCGCCCTCGGCGGCGCGATAGAACAGGTTGTGGTGTGCGTCGTGCCGCGTCGGCTTCAGGAGGCGCGAGCACAACATCGGCGTCAGGGTCAGCGACACGAAGCCCGAGATCAGGATCGTCATGCTGATCGTCACCGCGAACTCGCGGAACACGCGGCCTACGACCCCACCCATGAACAGGACCGGAATGAACACCGCAACCAGCGACAGCGTGATCGACAGGATGGTGAAGGCGATCTCGCGCGAGCCGCGGTAGGCGGCGTCGATCACCCGCTCGCCGTTCTCGATGTGGCGGACGATGTTCTCGAGCATGACGATCGCGTCGTCGACGACGAACCCCACCGACAACGTCAGCGCCATCAGCGAAAGATTGTCGATGCTGAAACCCATCAGCTCCATCCCGGCGAAGGTGCCGATCACCGAGACGGGCAACGCCAACGCCGGGATGATGGTCGCGGTGATGTTCCTCAGGAACACGAAGATCACCAGGATCACCAGCGTCGCGGTCAGCAGCAGGGTGAACTGCACGTCGTGGATGGAGTTGCGGATCGAGACCGAGCGGTCGAGCAGGACGTGGAGCTGGATCGAGGCCGGGAGCTGCGCCTCGAAGATGGGCACCAGCGCCTTCACCGCGTCGACCACCTGGACCGTGTTGGCGTCGGGCTGGCGCTGGATCGCGAGCATGATGGCGGGTTCGCCGTTGAACCAGCTCGCGACCTGATCGTTCTCGACGCTGTCGACGACGTTGGCCACGTCCTGGAGCCGCACCGGCGCGCCGTTGCGGTAGGCGATGATGAGCGGCCGGTACTCGGCGGCGTGCTGAAGCTGGCCGTTCGCCTGCATGGTGAACGCCTTCTCGGCCCCCATCAGCGTGCCCACGGGCGTCGAGGAATTCGCGGCCGCGACGGCATTGCCGACATCATCGAGCGTGAGATTCTTGGCGGCGAGCGCCTCGGGGTTCGCCTGGACGCGGATGGCGAATTTCTGCTGCCCGAATACCAGCACCTGCGCCACGCCGCTGATCGTCGAGATGCGCTGCGCCATCATGGTCTCGGCGTATTCGTCGACCTCCGAGAGCGGCAGCGTCTTCGACACTAGGTTGAGGAACAGGACCGGGAAGTCCGCCGGATTCACCTTGATGAAGAACGGCGGGATCGTCATCTGGATCGGCAGGCGCCGGGCCGCCGTCGTCATCGCCGACTGCACATCGAGCGCCGCGCCGTCGATGTTGCGGTCGAGGTCGAACTGCATCGTGATGGTGCTGATGCCGAGTCCGCTCGTCGAGATCATCGAGTTGAGGCCCGCGATGGTCGAGAACTGCTTCTCGAGCGGGGTTGCGACCGAGGAGGCCATGGTCTCCGGGCTCGCGCCCGGCAGCTGTGCTGACACGACGATAGTGGGGAAATCCACGCGCGGGATCGCCGCCACCGGCAGCAGCCGGTAGCTGAACATGCCAAATACGACGAAGGCCAGCATCAAGAGCGTCGTCATCACCGGACGACGAATGCACAGTTCCGGCAGGGTCATGACGCTGCGGCGGGCTTCGGCTGCGCCGGGGCCGACGAGCGGATGTCGACCCGCGCGCCGTTGTTGAGCCGCATCTGTCCGTCCACCACCACGACCTCGCCCGCGGCGAGGCCCTTGGCGATGACGCTCTTGCCGTCGACTGTGCGGCTCACGGTGACTGGCCGGATCTCGGCGGTGTTGTCGGGCTTCACGATGAAGACGAAGTTTCCGTCCTGCCCGACCTGGACCGCAGCTGGCGGCACCACGATCGCGGCGGGATCGATCCGCGTCGTCACCGACACGTTGGCGAATTGGCCCGGCCACAACCGCTGATCCTGGTTAGCGAACAAGGCGCGCACGGCGATCGTGCCCGACGTTGCGTCGACGGCGTTGTCGAAGAACGCGACCGCGCCCGTGATCGGCTCGCCCTCGTCGCCCTGGCCGCGGACGGAGACCTCGACCGGCCCCTTGGTCATCGCCTGGCGCAGCGCCGGCAATTCGCCCTGCGCCAGGTTGAAGCCGACATAGATCGGCTGGATCTGGTTGATGGTGGCGAGCGGTACGTCGTTCGCCTTGATGCTGTTGCCGGCCTTGATCGTGATGGTGCCGACGCGTCCGTCGATCGGGGCCGGGATCGTGTCGTAGCTCAGCAGCGCCTTGGCGTTGTCGATCTGCGCCTGGTCGGCCGCGACCGACGCCTCCAGTGCCTGGGCAGTGGCGGTGTCAGTGTCATACTGCTGGCGCGACATGTAGTCCTTGCCAACGAGGGTCGAGTCGCGCTCGACGTTGCGCTTGGCATTGGTGAGCTGCGCCTGGTCGCGCGCCAGCTGCGCCTGCATCTGCATTACTTGCGCCTGTGCCGTACGCGAGTCGAGGCGGAACATCACGTCGCCAGCCTTGACGAATTGCCCGTCATGGATGAGCACGCTGTCGATGAAGCCATCGATACGGGATTTCACCAACACGTTGGCAATCGTCTGGACCGTGCCGATGGTCTCGATCCGCACCGGCATCGGCTGCGATTGCGCGGTCGTCACTACGACCGGCGCGGCCGGCGCCACGCGCGGCCCTTCCGCGGTCTGCGAGCGCGCAGGCTCGAGCCGCGTCTGATAGGCGATGCCGCCCAGACCGGCCAGGACCACAAAGGCAACTGCCCACCACACTCGCTTCATCGGCTACCCGTCTCTACCCCCCGCCCGGCTGGGCACGGGCGCCATAGGACACCATCCATCCACGGTTTACAATATGCAGCGCTTCGGGCGCGCATCCCTGGCTCTGGCGACGGGCGGTATGGACGGCGCCCCGAAGCTGGTACATTGCTTGCCTCGCGGCCCTGATAAGGCGGGATTTGCGGCGGGTGGACGGGTGCTGAAGGACAACGTGTCGCAGGCGGGATTCGGCAATGTCGTGCGGGCGTTCGGCAACCGAAACTATCGTATATTTGCCACCGGCAATTTCATTTCCCAGATCGGCTATTGGATCCAGCGCGTTGCCCAGGCCTGGCTCACCTGGCAGCTCACCCACTCCGGGACCTGGCTTGGTATCGTCGCCGCCGCCGACCTCATTCCGAATGTCGTGGTGAGCCCGTTCGCCGGCGCGCTCGCGGACCGCGTCGACCGGGTCCGGGTGATTCGGCTGACGCAGATCGTTGCCATCGCGCAAGCCTGGACGCTTGCGATCCTGAGCTACACCGGCACCATCACCATCGAGGAGCTGTTTCTGCTGATCTTCGGGCTTGGCTTCATCAACGCTTTCAATCAGCCGGCGCGGCTGGCGCTGGTGCCGAGCTTGGTCGATAACGCGACCTTGCCGTCGGCGGTTGCGATCAATTCGCTCATGTTCAACCTCGCGCGTTTCATCGGACCGGCGATCGCCGGCGTCGTGATCGCCGAAGGCAGCATTGGCCTCGCCTTCGTGCTCAATGCCTGCGCCTATGTCGTGTTCAGCCTGGCGCTCGCTCGCGTCAATGTGCCGCGCGAAAAATTTGCGCCGCGCCGCGACTTCCTGCGCCAGTCCCTCGACGGCTACATCTACGCGGTGCGCCATCCCGGCATCGGCCAGATGATGGTGATGTTCTCCGTCACAACCATCGGCATCCGCGGCTACAACGAGCTGTTTCCGGGCTTCGCGGACGTGGTCTTCCATCGCGGTGCCCAGGGGCTCGCATGGCTCACGGCGACCATGGGGTTGGGCGCGATCCTGGGCGGCATCGGCATGATCCGCCGCAGCAGCCTCACCGGCCTCACCGGGCTGGCGGTCAATCACACGCTTTTGATGACCTTGTGCGTGCTAGGATTCGCGGTCTCGAATTCCTATTGGGTGGCATTGGTCGCCGTCTTCTTCTCGGGCTTCGCCATGACGACGAGCGGCATCAGCGCCCAGACCCTGGTCCAGACCGCGGTCGACCCGGAGATGAGGGGCCGGGTTATGGCGTTTTACGGCATGGTGTTCCGCGCCGGGCCGGCGTTGGGCGCGCTGATCTCGGGCTGGCTCGCGGAGCGCTTCGGGTTCCACCTGCCGGTCATCATAGGGGCGTGCGCCTGTATCCTGTCTTGGGCATGGGCGTGGATGCGGCTCGATCGCATCGAGAAGGCGCTCGAGCGCGACGCCGGACGGAAGCCGGAGCCCGCGCCCGAACCGGCGGTCGCCGATTGAGCCGCCTGTTCTGCTTCGGTCTCGGCTATTGCGGACAAGCGCTGGCGCGCGTGCTGACCGATGCGGGCTGGCAAGTCGCCGGAACCACGCGCGAGGAGGAGTCCCGGGTCGATCTCGACCGGTTCGGCTACCACGCCCACCTCATGTCCCGCGATCGGCCGCTCGCCGATGGGGGCGCGGCGATGGGAGGCGCCACCCATGTTCTCGTCTCGGTGCCGCCGGACGCGGCAGGCGATCCGGTACTCGATCTCTGTGGGGCAGAGGTCGCGGCTCTGCGAGGGCTCAGGTGGTTGGGGTATCTTTCTACCACGGCGGTCTATGGCGATCATGGCGGCGCCTGGGTGGACGAGACCACGCAGCCCCGGCCCAGTGGCGAGCGCGGCAGGCGCCGTCTTGCTGCTGAGCAAGGCTGGCGTGCCCTCGCGCGCGGCTCGGGCTTGCCGCTTCACATCTTCCGCGTCGCCGGAATCTACGGGCCGGGGCGCAGTCCGCTCGATGCGGTTCGCCAGGGCCGGGCGGTGCGCATCGACAAGCCTGGCCACGTGTTCTCGCGCGTCCATGTCGCCGATCTTGTGGACGCGCTCCTCGCCTCGATGACCCAACCGTCATCGGGCGCGATCTATAACATTTGCGATGACGAGCCGGCGCCGCAGGCCGCGGTGATCGAATATGCTTGTGCTTTGCTCGGCGTGGCGGTGCCGCCGACCGTGCCTTTCGAGGCGGCGCCGCTCTCGCCCATGGCGCGAAGCTTCTATGACGACAACAAACGGGTCGCCAACCGCCGGATCAAGGATGATCTGGGGGTGCGGCTCCTCTATCCGAGCTATCGCGAGGGGCTCGCCGCCATCCTCGCCGCCGAGACTCGATGAACGACGGTCCGCGCCGCGCTCAGCGGAATGCGGTCGAGGCGGGCGCGACCGCTTCGCGCCAGAACCCGAGCGAGCGCTCGCCGATCGCGCCCCCGCCGCCGGCCCAATGAATCTCCTCGAGCGCGGCGAGAAACGCCCGCGCCTCGGGCTCAAGCCCGAGCAGGGTCAGCGAGCGCAGGATGCGGGTGATGCGTAGGAAATTGTGGTCATAGGGCTTGAGCCAGTTAACCGCCTGCATCGAGAAATTCTCGGCCCGCGTCACCATTGGGCCGTCGTCGAGCGCGAGGCCGTAGAACCCGAGCATGCGGACGAACGAGCGCCGCAGATTGTCGCGCAGCTCGGCGCGTGCGGCGAAGGCGGCGATGTCGTCTTGCGTCAGCAGCGGCGCATCGTCGTTGAACTGGCTCGGCTCGGGCACCGGAAATAGCCACTGGATGTAGTCGTGGACGTCCTCGAGCCGCGTGTCGTCCCATGTCCACATGTCGGAGAGCGCGCGACCCTGCACGTCGCGCGCTTCGCAGGCATAGAACTGCACGAGGGGGGAATCGTCGTGGTCCATGTCGGTCCTCATTCGAGCAGCAGTTCGAGCGTGCGCAGCATGAGCGCGAGATCGGGCTCGCGCGACAGGCGATGATCGCCGTCCTTGACTAGGATCACCTGGATATCGGGCGCGGCCAGCCGGTGCGCGAGATCGAGGCTCGTCTGCCACGGCACGTCCTTGTCCGCCATGCCGTGGATGAGCCGCACCGGGCACGTGATCGGGATGTCGCGCTCGGGTAGCAGGTGGCGGCGGCCGTCTTCGATCAGGGCGCGGGTTATGAGATAGCCCTCCGGGTCATAGGCCGATGGTACGCGGATTGATCCTTTTACGAGGATCGCGTTTCGCGCGTCTTCGGGGAAGCGGCGCCACATCAGCGCCTCGGTGGCGTCGGGGGCGGCGGCGATGCCGAGGAGCGAAGCGACCCGGGCCGGCCGCGCCAGCGCCGCGAGCAGCATGAGCCACCCGCCCAGGCTGGATCCGACCAGCACCAGCCGCCCCTCGGTCAGGCGGTCGATGACCTCGAGCGCGTCCTCGCGCCAGCGCCCGACCGTGGCCGCCGCGAACTCGCCCGACGAGGCGCCGTGGCCGAAATAGTCGAAGCGTAGGAAGGCATGGCCGCGGGCGGCGCAGAACCGGTGCAAGGTCGAGGCCTTGGTGCCGGTCATGTCCGACATGAAGCCGCCGAGGAAGACGACCCCTGGCGCGCGCCCGGCGCAAGCCCGGTAGGCGATTGTGGCGCCGTCGCCGCGTGTTAATATGCCGGTCCTGTCCTCGAGAGCCATCGCGAGCGCTGCTTCTCCGCGCATCATGAGCGACGCCGAGATTATCACCGCGGACGCGCGAGCGGAACGCCGCCAACCTGCCGTGCTCCAGGTGCTGCCGCGCCTCGTCACCGGCGGGGTCGAGCGCGGCACCGTCGACCTGGCGGCGGCGCTGGTGGCCGAGGGCTGGACCGCCGTCGTGGCATCGGCGGGCGGGCCGATGGTGCGCGAGTTGGAGCGCGCCGGCGCTTATCACGTCGAGCTGCCGCTGGCCTCCAAGAACCCCCTGGTGATGAGCGCCAATGTCGGGCGGCTCGCGCGCGTGATCGACAATTACGGCATCGACATCGTCCACGCGCGCAGCCGCGCGCCGGCGTGGAGCGCGCGGGCGGCCGCCAAGCGCGCCGGCGTGCGCTTCGTCACCACCTTCCACAACGCCTATGGCGGGGCATCTTGGCTCAAGCGGCGCTACAACGCGGTGATGGCCGGGGGCGAGCGCGTCATCGCCATCTCGGAGTTTGTCGCGAACCACGTCATCGCCACCTACGGCGTGCCGGCCGAGCGCGTCATCGTGGTGCCGCGCGGGGTGGACCTCGTCCGCTTCGATCCCGAGCACACTGCGCCCGACCGCTTCGTCCGCCTGGCGCGCGAATGGGGCTTGCCCGACGGCGTCCCGGTGGTGCTGCTGCCGGGGCGCCTGACGCGCTGGAAGGGCCACCACGTGCTGATCGAGGCGCTGCGCCTGCTCGACCGCGCGGGGCTTCACTGCCTCATCGTCGGCAGCGGCGACGAGCGCTATCGCCGCGAGCTCGAGCGCGACATTGCGCGCCGGCCGCTCAAATGCTCGATCGGTATCGTCGACGAGTGCCGCGACATGGCGGCGGCCTACATGCTGGCCGACGTGGTGGTCTCGGCCTCGACCGATCCCGAGGGGTTCGGCCGCGTCATCGTCGAGGCGCAGGCGATGGGCCGCCCGGTGATCGCGACCTCGCATGGCGGCGCAATGGAGACGGTGGTCCCGGGCGAGACCGGCTGGCTGGTGCCGCCGGGGCGTGCCGACGCGCTGGCGACGGCGCTCGCCGAGGCGCTCGACCTTTCGCCCGAGGCGCGCCGCGCCCTGGCCGAGCGGGCGATCGCCCATGTCCGCGCCCATTTCACCGTCGCGCGCATGACCGGCCGCACCATCGCGATCTATCGCGAGCTGTTGGGCATGGACGCGCTGGCCGAGGGGCCGGTCGCGGCGTGACGATGGAAGAGCGAGCGCCGCTCCGCCGCGTCCTCGTCATCAAGCTCGGCGCGCTCGGCGATTTCGTGCAGGCGATGGGGCCGGCGGCGGCCATTCGCGCGCATCACCGCGCGGCCGAGATCACGCTCCTGACCTCGGCGCCCTTCGTGGCGCTGGCGCGCGCCGCTCCTTATTTCGACCGCGTCTGGGTCGACGAACGGCCGGGAATGTCCCGCCCGCTCGGCCTGTGGCGCCTGCGCCAGCGGCTGCGCGAGGGCGGGTTCGACCGGGTCTACGATCTCCAGACCTCGGACCGGTCGAGCCTCTATTTCCACCTGCTGCGGCCGGGGCGGCGGCCGGAATGGTCCGGTATCGCGCGCGGCGCCTCGCACCCGCACGCCAATCCCGAGCGCGACCGCATGCACACGGTCGAGCGCCAGGCCGAGCAGCTTCGCGCCGCCGGCATCGCGCGCGTGCCCGCGCCCGACCTCGCCTGGGCCAAGACCGATCTCGCGCGCCTCAAGCTGCCGGAGCGGATGCTGCTGCTGGTGCCGGGGGGCGCGCCGCACCGGCCGGAAAAGCGCTGGCCGGTGGAGCATTACGCGGCATTGGCCCGCCAAGCGGCGGCCTTGGGCGTGACGCCCGTAATCATCGGCGGCGCCGCCGAGGCGACGCTGGGCGAGGTGATCGCGGCTTCCGTCGCGGAAGCGGTCGACCTCACCGGCGGCACCAGCTTCGGCGACGTGGTGGCGCTGGGCGCGCGGGCGCTGCACGCCGTCGGCAACGACACCGGACCGATGCACCTCATCGTCGCCGGTGGCGGATCGGCGACGGTGCTCTATGCCGGGGCCAGCGATCCCGCGCTGACGGCGCCGCGCGGCGCGCGCGTAACCATCCTGCGCCGCAACGACCTCGCGGCGCTCGGGCTGGCGGAGGTGGCCGCGACGTTGCCGTTCGGGTAAATCGACCGCAAATTAATGCGGCGTCAGAGACAGGGAAGCATCGGAGGCCGGCCACGTGCCGAGCTGCTTTGCATGGCGGAAAGGATTTGGCGGGTACTTTGTCGCCAATGATCGAGCTGCCCAAGGGCCTCCTATATTGGGAATTTAACGGCACTCAATCAAGAAAAACGTGTAGTATAGAAGTGCGAACGAAGATCGTTTCAAATTATGTTTTATGATGGATGAGTTATTCCGTCGAATCAGATAATCAAATTTTAGTTATTCTTTAGTTCATAAGATTAATACTCAGATTTTACAAAGATTTACCCCCATCATTAGTTATCCTGCCGAGAAATGGGACGCCAGTGGGACGCAATGTGCGTGCGAAAAAGGCATAAATTCGCAAAGACGGTTGGTAATTTTCGTCGCGTGCATTGGCGGTCGCAAAAACTGCGGCAACTTGCTTGCAAACCGGGGCGCACTTAACTACGATCTGAAAATGAAGAGGGCTCCACAAAGCTGGGGAGCCGGGAGCCCGTCTTCGATGAGGTTAACGCGAGAGGCGATTTCTCGTGGCGCCTTTCGTTTGCCCTTAAGGCATGGAAAATATGGAACACCACCTCACGAATGTCAAACGCCTCATCACGCGATTCGAGGTGGAAGTTAAGGGGGCGAGTAGCCTCGAAGCAAAAAAGGCGGCCTATAGTTGGGTTCAGGCGATGCGGGAGTTGGCCGAGTTTTTACAGAAGCAGACCGATTTGGCTACTCCTATCCCAAAGGAATTGGGCGACATCTCCGACCTACCAGACGCCCTAGTCAAGGAACTCAGCGTCAAATCGGTAGATGAATTGGAACGGCAACTACAGACTGTCATGCGAGCTTGCGGCGGGAAGGCCAATCTTGACCAACTTCTAGTCGGCCTCTTTCGCAAATACAAGGTCGTCCAGACACGGCGATTTCTGCAAAATAAACTCTACCGAATGCTGCGAAAGAATCTGGCATTTCAAGTGCCTGGTGAAAGGGCGACGTATTGTCTTACCAGGCCAGTCACCGAGACGCGGACGGCTGGACAGGGGAAAGAACTGGATGACGAAATTCCGTTCTGACGGATCGGACGACGGCGCCTTGTGCCGCCGTGGCCCGTGTTTATGCGGTTGTCAATCGCTGCTTCAAGCCGGCTGAAGTGCCGGGGAAAGGTAGGTTCCAAGTGAGGAAATCCCGCGCGTTCAAAACCTAGCGGACAGATTGTGTTGTCGGGTTCAGGCAACCCGGCAGCACGGTCGGCGTAACGCCTTTCTCATCACGAATCGGAGGGTGAAATGCAACCTCACGGGAGCGGTTCGCGGTTGTCACTCGTTAGCCACATAAGGACCCTTTTGGACTACATGAGGGGGAGGGCGGAATATGGGCATCACCGACAGAGATCATTTGCGGGTCGGTAACGCTTCGCACGCAAGACTGTACTGCGTCCGGCCCGATGAAATTACTATTTACAAGAAAAATGGTGTTGATTGGGTCGAGGCTGGCTCTGGCGGCGCGTCAACGTTTGAGACCATTCATCCAGCCATCACGGGCAAATGGTGGCGCCTGCCGGCCGGGAACCCATATGACGATAGGGCGTTAGTCCTGCACAACGATACGGGGAATCATTGGCTATGGGAGCCGAGAGCCGACATGCCCCTAGCAGATTTCGAAGCCGCGCTACTGGCAGTTAATAAGAATTTTGTTCTCGTCTAGCAAATTATGAGGCTAGGATGTTTTTTCATGAAGCTGTCCCCCAAAGCCTTTCGGTTGGTTGCCGATGCCGTCCGGCTTTTGCCAGACTATCGGGCTCGTAATGTATGGCGCGGTTGGGAGGAAGCGCCTCACCGCGGAGAACTTGTTGGCCCCCCTGCAACCGTCGCCATTCGAGCGTTGGAACATCTACAACTCAAGATCAGAGAACGCCTCGAATATGGGCGCCCTACCGAAGATGCCGAGTCGGAATTGAAGAATGATCTAGCGTACACCTATGCAATTTTGGGCGACTTACAAAAAGAAGCTACGGCCGCTGAAGCGGCCCATTAGCCCGGATGCTCTCGGCATGGGAAGTGTTGCGTATTGGGCGGTTGATGGAATTTAATCGCCAAGGGGAATTACGCGGCGTCGGTTCTATCGATCTGAACGCTTTCAATGCCACGATCCGCTCGCTCGACAAACCGACGAAAATCTGCCCCCCGACATCGCGGCCCTCACGTTGACCGCGCTCGAGCGGTTCGAGACGTGGCTGAAAGAGTGCCTGCAGGCACCGACGCTCGACGAAGATCGGCAGGCTGAGATCATCAACGACATTCGCTTCATCCAGGCGGTCGAAGGCGATTTTCGCAAAGAGGGCGTTCGCCCCGTTCAATTCGCCTCGTGAATTCTGCAAGCGCCGCATGCTGCGCCGCCCTCGCAGCCGCCGTGGTTGCCGCCGCGCTCCCCTTCGGCTAAATCCGATGCCATGAGCGACGCGCAGATCTCGATCACGCTGCCCGACGGGGCGGTGCGGAGTTTCGCGCCCGGGGTCACCGGCGAGGAGGTGGCGCGCGCCATCGGGCCCGGCCTCGCCAAGGCCGCGGTGGCGATCAAGATCGACGGCAGGCTCGCCGATCTCGCCTCGCCCATAGCGTCCGACGCGCAGGTCGCGATCGTCACGCGCGACCGGCCGGAGGCGCTCGAGATCATCCGCCACGACGCGGCGCACGTCATGGCCGAGGCGGTGAAGGAGCTTTATCCCGAGACGCAGGTCACGTTCGGCCCCTCGACCGACACCGGCTTCTATTACGATTTCGCGCGCGCCACCCCGTTCACGCCTGACGATCTCGAGCGCATCGAGGCGCGCATGCACGAGATCGTCGACCGCGACGAGCCGATCGCGCGCGAGGAATGGGAGCGCGACAAGGCGGTGGCGTTCTTCACCTCGCTGGGCGAGACCTACAAGGCCGAATGGATCCACGAGATTCCCAAGGACGAGGCGATCAGCCTCTATCGCCAGGGCGGCTTCGTCGATCTCTGCGCCGGCCCCCATCTCCCTTCGACCGGCAAGCTCGGTCACGCCTTCAAGCTGATGAAGGTGGCCGGGGCCTATTGGCGCGGCGACGCCAAGAACGCGCAATTGCAGCGCGTCTACGGCACCGCCTGGGCCAGCGACAAGGAGCTGAAGCAGTATCTCTTCCAGCTCGAGGAGGCGGACAAGCGCGACCATCGCCGCCTGGGCCGCGAGCTGGGCCTGTTCCATCTCCAGGAAGAGGCGGCGGGGAGCGTGTTCTGGCACCCCAGGGGCTGGACGCTCTACCGCACCATCGAGACCTATATCCGCCGCCGCCTCGACCGCGCCGGCTATGTCGAGGTGCACACGCCGCAACTGGTCGACCGCTCGCTGTGGATCGCCTCGGGCCATTGGGACAAGTTCCGCCAGGCGATGTTCACCGTGGCCGACGAGGACGGCGACCGCGTGCTGGCGGTGAAGCCGATGAGCTGCCCCTGCCATGTGCTGATCTATCGCCAGCAGCTTCACTCCTATCGCGAGCTGCCGCTCCGCATGGCGGAATTCGGCGCCTGCCACCGCAACGAGCCGTCGGGCGCATTGCACGGCATCATGCGGGTGCGCGCCTTCACCCAGGACGACGCGCATATCTTCTGCACCGAGGACCAGATCACCGCCGAGAGCATCGCCTTCTGCGACCTGCTGCGCTCGGTCTATGCCGATTTCGGCTTCACCGACGTGACGGTGAAATTCTCCGACCGCCCAGCCAACCGTGCCGGCAGCGACGCGACGTGGGACCGCGCCGAGGGCGCGCTCAAGGCGGCATGCGAGGCCGCCAGGCTCGAGACCACGCTCAATCCCGGCGAGGGCGCGTTCTACGGGCCGAAGCTCGAATTCGTGCTGCGCGACGCGCTCGGCCGCGACTGGCAATGCGGCACGCTGCAAGTCGATTTCGTGCTGCCGGAGCGGCTCGATGCGAGCTATATCGGCGAGGACGGGCAGCGTCACCGCCCGGTGATGCTGCACCGCGCCATCCTGGGATCGCTCGAGCGCTTCATCGCCATCCTGATCGAGCATCATTCCGGCCGCTTCCCGCTGTGGCTGGCGCCGGTGCAGGCCAAGGTGCTGACCATCACCTCGGATGCGGACGCTTACGCGGGCGAGGTCATGGCGGCGCTGGCGCAGGCCGGCGTGCGCGCCGAGAGCGATCTCTCCAACGAGAAGATCAACTACAAGATCCGCGAGCACAGCCTCGCCAAGATCCCCGCGTTGCTGGTGGTAGGGCGGCGCGAGGCGGAGACGAGGTCGGTCGCGCTGCGTCGTCTGGGCGGGCGCGAGCAAGAAATCCTTGCGCTCGATGAGGCCATCGGTAGATTGAAAGCGGAGGCAGCGGCGCCGTCCTTGTGACCGGGCCGCCTCGTCCACGCCGCGAAGGCCCGAGGAGCGGGCTCCGGCGCGGGCGAATTCGTCAACCATGTGAAGGAGGTGGCAGATCGCCAGACTGACTCAGCCGATGTCGCCGACCCGGGACGGGCCGCGCATCAACCAGGAGATCACCGCACTCAAGGTGCGGCTCGTCGACGAACGCGGCGAGATGTTGGGGGTCGTGAGCCGAGGCGACGCCCTGATCAAAGCCGGCGAGGCCGGGCTCGATCTCGTGGAAATCGCGGCGACCGCCGACCCGCCGGTGTGCAAGATCCTCGATTTCGGCAAATTCAAATACGAAGAGCAGAAGAAGAAGAACGAGGCGCGCAAGAAGCAGAAGGTCATCGAGGTCAAGGAGATCAAGCTGCGCCCCGGCATCGACGATCACGACTACGACGTGAAGATGCGCAGCATGCAGAAATTCATCGACGAGGGCGACAAGGTCAAGGTGACCATGCGCTTTCGCGGCCGCGAGCTGGCGCACCAGGAGCTCGGCATGAACGTGCTCATGCGCGTGCGCGACGATCTCGACAAGGTCGCCAAGATCGAGCAGCACCCGCGCATGGAAGGGCGGCAGATGACCATGGTCATGTCGCCGAAATAACGGATCGGACAAGGAGCGGAACGATGGCCAACCCGATAGTGCGAATTGCCCCCAACAACCCGGTCTTCGACCTGCCGGTGCTGGTGGGGATCGAGGAAGGTCTGTTCGATAAGGCCGGTCTCGAGGTCGCCATGTCCGCGACCTACGAGGACCGCGAGCGCGACACGCCCGAGACCAAGTTCCTCGAGCGCCTCAAGGAAGGGCAGTTCGAGTGCGGCACCGCCGACAGCTACAACGTGTGCGAGTGGGCCTCGATCGACCGGCTCGAGCGCGGCACCCGCGGCGGCAAGCTCGCGGCGCTCCGGGCCGCGGTCGCGGCGCAGGCGATCGTGACCTTCGACGACACGCTCCAGGTGCCGCGCGACCTGGCCGACGTACCGGTGGTGGTGCAGGAGCTGACCGGCTCGCACTACACGACATTGCAGATGCTCGAGGGCGCGTTGGGGCGCGCGCATGTCAAGATCGCGCCCGGCGGCTTGCCGCAGCGGCGCTGGGAAGGGCTGAAGAACGGCACCTACCGTGCCGTCACGGTGATGGAGCCGTTCATCAGCCTCGCCCTCAAGGACGGCGCGCACATCATCGCGGCCGAGTTCTATCGCGGCGGCGAGGTGATCGCGCCGCACCTAACGGCAGAGGAGCGCAAGGCTTATTACGACGCCGAGAACCGGGCGGTCGATCTCATCAACGCGGACTTCTACCGCTATGCCCATCACGTGGCGGCGCAGGCCAAGGGCGCCTTGCAGCATAATGAACTGTTGCGCGCCTTCGTGCGCTACAAGCATGTCGACACTTACGACATCGAGCCGTTCGCGCGGGCCTATGAGTGGATGAAGTCGTGGGGCCTCGCCTCGGGCGAGAGCCAGCACGCCGCGCTGGTCGTGTGAGGAGAGGGAGGCTGTCATGGTATCGCCGGTGAAGCTCTCGCACTACGTGCTGCAGACGAACCGCATCGCCGAGATGCGCGACTGGTACCTGGCCGTGCTCGGCGGCGAGGTGGTGCACCAGGACGACAAGCTCTGCTTCTTGGCCTATGACGACGAGCACCACCGCATCGCCTTCGTCGCCTTCGGCCCGTTCGAGGCGCGGCGCGAGCACGAGGTCGGGCTGCACCACGTCGCCTTCACCTTCGCCTCGCTGGGCGAGCTGCTCGGCACCTACGAGCGGCTGAAGAAGCAGGGCGTGGTGCCGCACTGGTGCATTAATCACGGGCCCACCACGTCGCTCTACTATCACGACCCCGACGGCAACGGGCTCGAGATCCAGGTCGACAATTTCCCCGATGTCGCCGACTGCAAGGCGTTCATGCGTTCGCGCGCCTTCGCCGAGAACCCGCTGGGCGTCGAGTTCGATCCCGACGAGATGCTGAAGCGCCTGCGCGCGGGCGTGCCGGAGAAGGCATTCCTGGAGCGCGCCAATCTCGAGCGCGTCATGGCGTGAGGCTTGCCAAGGCGGGCGCCGGGCCGCTATAACCCGCGCCTTCGCGGTAGGGGCCCAAGGGCATGCCTCGCCGCTCAAAATCTCCTGCGAAAGGACGGAAATGCCCAAGCTCAAGACGAAGAGCGGAGCGAAGAAGCGCTTCGGGCGCACCGCTTCCGGCAAGGTCAAGGTGGCCAACGCCTACAAGCGCCATCTCCTCATCAACAAGTCGAAGCGCGCCAAGCGCAACGCCAAGGGCACGGTGACCCTGCAAAAAGGCGACGCCCATCTCGTGCTCACCTACATGCCGTACATGCGGGGCTGAGCCATGGCGCGCGTCAAACGGGGCGTCACCGCCCATGCCCGGCACAAGAAGGTCCTGAAGCTCGCCAAGGGCTATCGCGGCCGCGCCAAGTCGAGCTTCCGCATCGCGGTCGAGCGGGTCGAGCACGGGCTGCAATACGCCTATCGCGACCGCCGCAACAAGAAGCGCGATTACCGCGCCTTGTGGATCCAGCGCATCAACGCCGGCGCGCGCGAGGAGGGCCTCACCTACTCGCAGCTCGTCAACGGCCTGAAGCGCGCCGGCATCGAGCTCGACCGCAAGGTGCTCGCCGACCTCGCCGGGCGCGAGCCCGCCGCCTTCAAGGCGGTGGTGGCGCAGGCGCAAGCGGCGCTCGCGAAGGCGTGAGCCGGGCGCGCGGCCTCGTGCGCTTGAGCATGATCTGCGCCGCATCGACAATGTGCGTCCTTCGACTTCGCTCCGCTCCGCTCAGGATGAGGAAGGTTGTAGAATGCCCCTCATCCTGAGCGGAGCCCCGAAGGGGCGTAGTCGAAGGACGCACGGCGGCTCCGCTTGAACGGATAACGCCCCGGCGATGGACCCACTCGACCAGGTTCGCGACGACATAATCCGCGGCATCGCCGCGGCGCAAAGCCGCGACGCGCTCGAGCAGGTGCGCGTCGGCGCACTCGGCCGCCGGGGCAGCGTCACCGAGCTGATGAAGGGGCTGGGCGCGCTCGACCCCGAGGCGCGGCGCGAGCGCGGCGCCGCCTTGAACCGCCTCAAGGACGAGGTCGAGGCCGCCGTCGCGGCGGCGGCGCAGAAGCTCGAGGGCACGGCGCTGGCCGAGCGCCTCCGGACCGAGCGCGTCGACCTGTCGCTGCCGGTCAGGGGCGAGGGCGACGGCCGCATCCATCCGATCAGCCAAACGCTCGACGAGGTGGTGGCGATCTTCGGCGAGATGGGCTTCACGGTCGCGGAAGGCCCGCACATCGAGGACGACTTCCACAACTTCACCGCCCTCAACATCCCGCCCGAGCATCCCGCGCGCCAGGAGCAGGACACGTTCTACCTGCACGGCACCAACCCCGCCGAGCGCAAGCTCCTGCGCACCCACACCTCGCCGGTGCAGATCCGCACCATGATGGCGAAGAAGCCGCCGCTGCGCATCATCGTACCGGGCCGCACCTTCCGCAGCGATCACGACGCGACGCACTCGCCCATGTTCCACCAGGTCGAGGGGCTGGTGATCGACCGCGCCACCCACATGGGGCACTTGAAGGGCTGCCTCATCGAGTTCTGCCGCGCCTTCTTCGACATCGAGCATCTGCCGGTGCGCTTCCGACCCAGCTACTTCCCCTTCACCGAGCCGTCCGCCGAGGTCGATATCGGCTGCTCGCGCGAGGGCGGCGGCTTGAAGATCGGGGCCGGCGGGGATTGGCTGGAAATTCTCGGCTCGGGCATGGTGCACCCCAAGGTGCTGCGCAATTGCGACCTCGATCCCGACGAGTTCCAGGGCTTCGCCTTCGGCATGGGGATCGAGCGCATCGCCATGCTGAAATACGGCATCCCCGATCTGCGCACCTTCTTCGACAGCGATCTGCGCTGGCTCCGGCATTACGGGTTCCTGCCGTTGGAGCTGCCGTCCCTGGTGATGGGGCCGGCGCGATGAAGACGACCCTCTCCTGGCTCAAGACCCATCTCGAGACGCAGGCCTCGCTCGACGAGATCGTGGCGCTCCTGGTGATGCGCGGCTTCGAGGTCGAATCGATCGAGAACCGCGCCAAGGATTTGGCCCCGTTCCGCGTTGCGCGCGTCATCAAGGCCGAGCCTCATCCCAACGCCGACAAGCTCAAGCTGTGCGTCGTGGATGCCGGCGCGGGCGAGGTGCAGGTGGTGTGCGGCGCGCCCAACGCGCATGCCGGCATGCTCGGCGTGTTCGCGCCGCCGGGAGCGCTCATCCCGCGCAGCGGCGAGGTGCTGAAGGCGAGCGCGATCCGCGGCGTCCTGTCCAACGGCATGCTGTGCTCGGGCTGGGAGCTGGGCCTCAGCGAGGACCGCGAGGGCATCATCGAGCTGCCGCCCGAGCTCGAGATCGGCCAGCCCTTCGCCACCGCGACCGGGCTCGACGATCCGGTGCTTGACGTCAAGGTGACGGCGAACCGCGGCGATTGCCTGGGCGTGCGCGGCATCGCCCGCGATCTCGCCGCCGCCGGCGTCGGCAAGCTCGCGTCGCTCGGCGTGCGCTGGTACGAGGGCAAGGACGGCGGCGAGCCCGCCACGGCGCCCGTCGCGGGCATCTTCCCCTGTCCCATCGGCGTTCATCTCGCAGGGCCCGACGACAAGGCGTGCCCGCTCTTCCTCGGACGCATGATGCGCGGCGTGAGGAACGGGCCGAGCCCGCGCTGGCTCGCGGCCCGGCTCGAGGCGATAGGATTGCGGCCCATCTCCGCGCTCGTGGACATCACCAACTTCATCACCTTCGATCTCGGCCGTCCGCTCCACGTCTTCGACGCCGACAAGCTCGCGGGCGATCTCGCGGTGCGCGGCGCGCGGCCGGGCGAGACGCTCGCCGCCCTCAATGGCCGCGGCTACGTGCTCGACCCGGAGATGACGGTAATCGCCGACGACAGCGGCCCCTTGAGTCTCGGCGGCGTCATCGGCGGCGAGAGCACCGGCTGCACCGAGGCGACGGTCAACGTCTATATCGAGGCGGCCTTGTTCGATCCGGTGCGCACCGCCGCCACCGGCCGTAAGCTCAACCTGCAGAGCGACGCGCGCTATCGCTTCGAGCGCGGCGTCGATCCCGAGTTCGTGCGCCCGGGGCTGGAGGCGGCGACGCGGCTCGTCCTCGCCCTATGTGGCGGCGAGCCGAGCGCGGTGGCACAGTCCGGCGAGGAACCGCTCGGGCATCCGCTCATCCGCTTCCGTCCCGACCGCGCGAAGAGCCTCGGCGGCCTCGACATTACGGCTGCCGAACAGATCAGCATTCTCGAGAATCTCGGCTGCATCGTCACCGACGGCGCGGAGATGTCGATCGCGCCACCGTCGTGGCGCCATGACATCGAGGGCGAGGCCGACCTGGTCGAGGAGATCCTGCGTATCCACGGCTACGAGCACGTGCCCGCGGTTCCGTTGCCGCGCGAATTCGTCCTGCCGAGGCCGGCGCTCGATCCGGCGCAGCGCCGCGCCGGCTTCGTGCGCCGCAGCCTCGCCGCGCGCGGCCTCACCGAGGCGGTGACCTACTCGTTCCTGCCATCGGGGCATGCGGCCCTCTTCGGCGGCGGCAGCGACGCGCTCAGGCTCGCCAACCCGATCAGCGCCGATCTCGACGCGATGCGGCCGTCGCTCCTGCCCAATCTCCTTGCCGCCGCCAAGCGCAACGCCGATCGCGGCTTTGCCGATTGCGCGCTGTTCGAGGTGGGCGCGCAATACCGCGACGACACGCCAGAGGGCCAGGCGCTGATGGCGTCCGGAGTGCGCACCGGGCGCACCGGGGCCAAGCGCTGGGACGATCCGGGCCGCCCGGTCGATGCGTTCCTGGCCAAGGCGGACGCGGTGGCGGCGCTGGCGGCGGCCGGCGTGGCGGCGGACTCGCTGCAATTCGGCGCCGATCCGCCGGCGTGGTACCACCCGGGACGCGGCGGCAGCCTGCGCCTCGGCCCCAAGGTTCTGGCTTGGTTTGGCGAGTTGCATCCAGCGGTGGCGGCCGCGTTCGACGTGAAGGGCGCGGCGGCGGGGTTCGAGCTGTTCCTCGATGCCGTGCCGCTGCCGCGCGCGCGCGGCCGGGCGCGGCCGCTCCTCAAGCTGTCGCCGTTCCAGCCGGTGGAGCGCGATTTCGCCTTCATCGTGCCGGGCGAGCTTGCCGCCGAGACCCTACTGCGCACTGCGCGCGGCGTCGACAAGAAGCTCGTCGCCGAGGTGCGGCTGTTCGACGTCTATACCGGGCCGGGCGTGCCCGAGGGCAAGAAGTCGCTCGCCATCACGGTAGTGCTGCAGCCGGAAGACGCGACCCTCACCGACGCCATGCTCGAAGGCTTCTCGAAGAAGCTGGTCGCCGCGGTCGAGAAGGCGACCGGCGGAAGCCTGCGCGGCTGACATGCCGGGCTTCGCCGCGATCCGCAAGGCGGCGCTCGCGCGCCATGGCGAGAAAGAACTCAAGTCGCGCCTGCCCAAGGTGAAGTCGCCGGCCGCGCTGAAGAAGGTCGCCGACGACCATTATTTCTCGGAGATGTCGCGGCGCATCTTCCATGCCGGGCTGCGCCACACCGTCGCCGACGACAAATGGCCGTCCTTCGAGGCTTCGTTCCGCAAATTCGACCCTCGCCGCGTGCGCGCCATGAGCGACGAGGAGGTCGAAGACCTGATGAAGGATGCGCGCCTCATCCGCCATCTCGGCAAGCTGCGCGCGGTCCACGCCAATGCCGCCGCCTTCCTCGCGCTCGCCGAGGAGCATGGAAGCATGGGGAACTATCTCGCTGCGTGGCCGGGCGCGGAGGTGACGCTGCTGTGGGACCAGCTCGCCAAGCGCTTCGCGCAGATGGGCGGCAACTCGGCGCCGCGCTTCCTGCGCATGGTGGGCAAGGACACGTTCGTCATCACGCCCTCGGTGGTGAAGGCGCTCAATCATTGGGGCGAGTTCAAGGGCGAGCCCAAGGGCAAATCCGACCGCGCCAAGGTGCAGGCGATCTTCAACCGCTGGGCCAAGGAGACGGGATCGCCGCTGGCCCATCTCAGCATGATCCTGGCGGCGAGCGCGGATTAGCTCACCGGTCCGGCGCGACCACGAAATTGACGAAGCCGCCGGGGCGCTCGGACTTGATGTCGGCGAGCGCGTCGTTGACGGCGTCGAGCGGATAGACGCGCGGCGTCCAGGGTGAGAGGTCGAGCACGCCCGTCGCGACCATCTCCGCCAGCAGCGAAGCGTCCTCATTGGCGAACCAGTTCGAGCCGCGATAGGACATGCGCCCGGTCATGTATTGCGTCGGATCGAGCGCGAGCGGCTCGGCCAGCGCGCCGATATTGATGGTCATGCCGCCGCGCTTCACCGCGCCTTGCGCCTCCGCCACCGGCGCCGCCGGCCCGCCGCGCCCGGTGCAATCGAGCAGGAGATCGACGCCCAGGCCCTCGGTGCGCTCGCGCACCCATGGGGCGAGCGGCTGGTCGCCCAGCGCCAAGGTCGCAACCCGTCTTGGCGCCAGCTCCTCCAGGCGCTGCAGCACGGCGCGGTTGCGGCCCCAGCCGAGAATGCGCGTGACGCCCATCGCCAGCGCCAGCATCACCGCGCCGACGCCGAGCGTGCCGGTGACGCCGTTGATCGCGAGCCAGCGCCCCGCGCCCGCGCCGCCCATGCGCAGCGCCGCGAACGAGGTCGCGAGATAGCCCCAGCGCGCGCCCTCGTCGAAGCTGACCGACGGCGGCAGCTTCACGAGGTGCTGCGGCGCGGCGGTGAGATATTCGCAGAGCCCGCCGTAAGGATAGCGCTCGAGCAACTTCGCGCCCTCCGGCGTGAAGCCGAAATAGCCGCGCAGCGCCGCGTCCGCGCACAAGGCCGGCGTGCCGGCGCGGCAATAGGCGCAGGCGCCGCAACTGAGGAACGGGTTGACGTAGACGGATTGGCCCAGCGCCAATTCGCGCCGCCCCGCCGGCATAGCCACCACGATGCCGGCGGCGTCCAGCCCCATCACCGCCGGCAGCCTGGGCAGGTGATGCCACAGCGAGCCGCCGAGGATGGTGTTCATATTGGGGATGATGCCGCACGCTTTGACCTGGACCAGCACGTCGCCGTCGCGCGGCGTGGGGCGCTCGATGCGCTCGATGCGCATGGGCGTTCCGGGCTCGTGGAGGCGCGCGGCGCGCATCGTTTCGGTCATGGCTAGGGTCCTTTCGCGCGGCCCATCGTGCATGTTTCGCATCCCTGCGCCAGCGTTAACGAGGCCGGCCGGCGTTGCGCCGGGCGGGGCCGGACCCTATGGTCCGGTCGTCCCATGACCGATCTCAGCCATATCCGGAATTTCGCCATCATCGCGCATATCGATCATGGCAAATCGACGCTCGCCGACCGCCTGATCGAGTTCTGCGGCGGGCTCGAGGCGCGCGAGATGCGCGCCCAGGTGCTCGACAGCATGGACATCGAGCGCGAGCGCGGCATCACCATCAAGGCGCAGACCGTGCG
>Ga0209415_10000980_pt1 | contig 54272 bp, 50 predicted proteins | sample PeaSoiSIISIP2007_FD_187696 | JGI IMG/M metagenome (GOLD analysis project Ga0209415, IMG submission 187696) | Peat soil microbial communities from Weissenstadt, Germany - SII-SIP-2007 (SPAdes) (version 2) | ecosystem: Environmental > Terrestrial > Soil > Wetlands > Peat | place: Germany... | reverse complement strand
TGCGTCGGTCCGGAGGCTTCAGGGCAACGGACTTCCTTCCTGGCCAACGTTCCGCGCCGTATCGAGGACCTTGGGGACGGCCGCGCCGTCGCGCCACTCCCACCGAACGATCCTGATGGTGAGGATCGGGTTGTTGTTCTGGTCGAAGCGGAATTCGCCGCCGCCGGGCATCGGAAAATGCACTGTCTTGATGGCGGCGGCCAACGCCGCGCTGTCGGAGACTTTGCCGTGGAGATTTTTGAGCGCCTGCAGCACGACCTCCGCCTTGATGTAGCCGTCGATGGCGATATTTTGCGGAGCCCTCCCGAACATCTTGGTGTATCGCTCGATGAAGGTCTTCGTCGCCGGGTCGTCCAAGGTCCACACCCACCAGATCTCCGGGGAGATGATCCCGTCTACGGCCGCGCCCAAATTCTGCGCTACGCCCGCGGAAGAAAGGGCCGCGCCCGTGATGACGAGCGGCAGCTTGCTGCCGAAGCTCACATACTGGCGGACGAAGCGCAGCGTGTCGCCGCCGAAGAAATAGCCATAGACGAAATCCGCCGAGCTGCCGGAGATGCGCGAGAAGTACGGCGCGTAATCGGTCTCGCCCTGGCGCGGAAACATTTCCGCAACGACGGTGCCGCCGAGTTTCTTGAGAGCGCCGCCGACTGCGGCAACCGCATCGCGACCCGCGGCATAATCGGATCCCATGAGAATGCCCCGCTTCATGCCATGGCTGTCGAGATACCGCGCCAAGGGGGGCTCCATTTGGCCGGCCGCGACGCTGGCGCGGAAGGTGTAGTCCGATTTCCGGACTCCCGTGAGATCGGTGGCGATGCCGCCGGTCACATAAGGAACTTTGGCGCGTGTCGTATAGGGATGTATCGCCAGCGCCACGGCGCTGTTCAGAGTTCCAATCACCGCGATGACGCCGTCGCTTTCAACCAGCCGGCGGGTCTCCGTCAGCGCTTCGTTCGGCGTGTTCTGGTCGTCTGCAATGATGAGTTGAACGGGTTTGCCTTCGATCTTGCCGCCGATCTCGTTGAGGGCATAGCGAATGCCGTCCAGATCCTCGTTGCCGATCCCCGCGGCAGGACCGCTGAGCGGCAGGATCACGCCGATTTTCAGGGTCTCCTGCGCCGTCGCGGGAATAGCGGTCGCGGCAAAAGCAATTGCCGCCACGGCCACCACCGAACCGATCACCCCGGCGCCGTTTCTCATCTTGACCCCCGTTGATGCATTTGCCGCCTCGGCAGTTACGTGCCGGCGCCGGCCTCGGCTTTCCCAATTGTTTGTGGGCGCGTCGCCCGACCATGGCACATCATGAAAAAGCGGTCCAGCGGCGGCGAGGCTAGTCAGCAAGCAGGCGCTTGCGGCGGCTCCAATCCACCACCGTTGCAATGCATTGGTTCAACTGATCGGGTTGCCCGACATAGTAATGCGTCGCCCCCGCGATCTGGACATACTCCTTGTCCGGGGTGGCGAGAGCCTGATGAATAATCGGGTTGTGGGTCGCCGGCACGGCGTCGTCGGCGGTGTTTTCGATCTGCAGCACCGGCACGCCTCGAACGCGCGCTGCGTTGACCGCACCCTTGGCGTTGGACAGATCGTAGCTCCATTGGCTCAGCCATGACCGCAGCGACGAGTAGCGCGCCAGGCCGACCGGAGCAACGTTCACGGTTCGCGGATCGCCGAGAAAGCACCAGTTGGGGCGCCGGCCGTTCGGATCGACCGACGGATCGATCCAGCGCGGGTCGCACATCGTGCGGTGGACGACGAAGGCGCGCTCGACCTCGGCGCCGCCGCGTCGCCGCAGCCGCTCGAGCCATTCCTGGCACCGAGCCGTGATCTTGCGGTTGCGGGCGATCTGGGCGGCCCGAAATCGCCGTACGAAATCGGCGGCAAAGGGCGGCCGATGCGGGCAGTCCGGGGCATAGATGTCGAGCTCGCGGTCCCGCGTGTCGGGATCGGCTTCGTCCAGCACCGAGGGGTCGATCCACTCGGTCAGCGTCTCGGCGCGCGACAGGTGCGCCGCAATGAAGATGACCCCATCCGCGCGGTGCAAGCCGGCGCCGGCCAAGTCGACGTCGTCGCCGGCCGGCGTGGCCGTGATCGAGGGCTGCTCGGCCTGCGCCTGATAGAACAGCGAGAGCGAGCCGCCGCCCGACCAACCGACCAACACAACCTTGTCGTAACCGCCGCGCTCGCGCGCGTCACGCACCCAGGCTCCCAAGTCGAAGAGGACCTTCTCCATGATCAACCCGCTATCGTTCTTGGGATAGCGGCTGGCGGCGCACAGCACATGCAGCCCCGTGCTCGCCAGCGCCGTCGGCATCGGCAGCAGCTGCAGCGTCGAGGACGGGTGCATGAAAATATAGATGGTCTTGGAGGAGCGGCCGCGCGGAATGAAATATTGTGCTTCGAGGTTCACCTTTCCCGACGTGCCGGCGAAACCATAGGTCTCGGTGAATTTCGCCGTGTCGGCGAAGGAGACGATTGCCGGGATGCGATCCCAAGAGACGGGTTGGGCGGTCACGCGGGGCTCCTTCCAATCGTCGCGAGCGAAGTCGTCGCGTCAGTTTGCGGCAGCGGAAGCGGGCGGACAAGACCTGACTCCATCCCTCTTGGCGCTCGGCTGTTGCCGATTCATTGGCGGACGCTTAGGGTAAGGCAGGCGCGGAATTGCAATGCTTGCGTGTCCCGGATGCGGGCAGACGCGGAGGCGAGATGGCAATTTTGATCATCGGTGCGGGTTTGGTGGGATCGCAGATTGCGCGCATTCTGGTCGATGAGGGCCAGCGGCCGGTCTTGATGGATCTTTCCTTCCAGCCCGATGCCCTCGGCGAGATCGTCGCGCTCGATCGCTGCGTCCTGGCGGAGGGCGATGTGATGCGCCCCTTGACGCTGACCCAAGCGATCGTCGAGCACGGCATCACCGACATCATCCATCTCGTTGCCTATCCGATGCTGACCCTGGGCGCGCAGCGCGATCCCTATGGGGCGATCCAACTCAACATCCTCGGCACCGTCAACGTGCTCGAGGCGGCGCGCATCCATAAGCTGCGGCGCGTGGTCGTCGCCAGCTCGAGCGTGCTCAACTACTACATGGCGGGCGGCGAACCCAATGGCGCACTCGTCACCGAGGAGGCTCATCCACGGCCGACGACCTTCTATGCCGCCACCAAGCAGGCAGTCGAAAGCATCGGATTGAATTACGCGCGCTGGTGCGGCGTCGACTTCGCGGCGGTGCGCTACGGCGCCGTCGCCGGACCGTGGAGCGGGCGGGGCGGCGGCGGCCCCAGCAACATCTTCCGCGACGCGGTGCTGCGGGCGCTGCGCGGCGAGGAGGCGGTGGTCCCGCCCAACGGGCTCGAATGGGTCTATTCCAAGGATGCGGCGCAAGGCACCCTTCTCGCGTTGCGGGCGCGGGATCTCGGGAGCCGCGTTTTCAACATTTCGATGGGACGGGTGTGCCAGCCCGAGGAACTGGCGGCGGCGCTGAAGGCCGCGATTCCCGGCGCGCGCCTGCGCATCGATACGCCGCCGGGGACCGCGATCTCGCTCCCGGCAAGCCGTCCCGGCGATCTGACGCGCGCGCGCAAGCTGTTGGGCTACGAGCCGCGTTACGGCATTCCCGAGGCGATCGGCGACATGATCGAATGGCTGCGCCGCAAGAACACCGATCTGACGCGACAGTGACGCTGCGAGTTCGGGCCGCTCGAGGGCGTCTACATTCCGCGCGACGTGAAGTACTGGTTCGAATGCGCCTCCGAGGACGAACCGCTGCGGGTTCTGCCGGTCGAAGGGTTTGTGCGCGACTGCCAGAACAAGTATACGAGCGATGGCAAGGAATCGAGCGAAGCGGGTCTCGATCGTCAGGCGAAGCTGATCCGCTTCATGGACGCCGGCGCGGCGCCGAAGGCAGCGAAATAATCCTGGTCGTCAGAGGGCGGCGGAGGGGGGACAATGGAAGCGATTGCCGAGTACGAATTCCCGAGTCTGGTCGTCGAGCGGGCCGGGCAGCTCGTGACCATCCGGATGAAGTCCCATGAGGATCTGGCGCCGGGCCAGGATGCCAGCAGTATTCACTGGGAATTGGGCGAGGTCTTCTCGCGTCTGCGCGGCGATACCAGCAGCCGCGTCGTCGTCTTGACCGGCTACCGCGACGGCGCCTTCCTGCTGCCGCCGCCGACCCCGAGTTATTCGACCGGCCGGCCGATCGGCAACAATGACCCGGCGGGGCTCTTTCACATCTTCACCGGCATCGCGCGGGCGCTCGAGGGCATCGTCTCGATCGAGAAGCCGGTGGTCGCCAAACTCAATGGCGACGCCATGGGCTTCGGGCAATCCCTGATGTTTGCTTGCGACTTGATCGTCGCGCGCGAGGATGCGACGATCGTCGATCACCACATGGGCAATGGCGAGCACGGCCGCGGCTCGCCCATGGGCGTCGTTCCCGGCGATGGCGGCGCCGCCTTGCTGCCAGCCCATCTGCCGCCGGCCCTGGCGAAGGAATATCTCATGCTGGGCAAGCCGATCCGCGCCGCCGAGCTGGCCCGTCTCGGCGTCATCAACTATGCCGTGCCCCAGGCCGAGCTCGAGCGCGTGGCAAGCGATCTCGTGCGCCGCCTGCTCGAGCGGTCGGCCTTCGCGCTCGCTTGGACCAAGCGCGTGGTCAACAAGGCCTTCATCGCCGAGATGAGCGCGCGGCTCGAGCCCTCGATGGCCTATGAGATGGTCAACTTCTACCAGGCCGAGCGGACCGGCTGGAAATCGATCGGCGCGCTCGATTGACCGGCGCGCGCCGCCGTCACTTCGGTTTTTCCGCCTCGTGCTTGACCAGCGGACAAGCGCTCTCCGCCAGCGGACGCGCCGCTTCTTGCGCCGGAACTGTCTGCACGAGCCGGTAGTAGTCCCACGGGCCGGTCGATTCCGACGGCTTCTTGACCTCGAAGAGATAGAAGTCGCGCATCATCCTTCCGTCGTCGCGGATCCAGCCGTCCTTGGTCATGAAATCGTTGATCCGCGTCTTCTTCAAAGTCGACATGACCGCGGCCGAATCGGTCGAGCCGGCGGTCTGAACCGCCTTCAGATAGGCGAGCGTGCTGCCGTAAACTCCCGCCATGGTGAAATTCGGCATCCGCCCGGTCCGCGCCAGGAAGCGCTTCGACCATGCACGCGAGGCATCGTTCATGTCCCAATAGAACGGCTCGGCAAGCAGGAGCCCGTGCGCGAGCTGGAGACCCATGGAATGAACGTCGCTGATCGTCACCGACAAGCCGACCAGCCTTTGGCCCGCATCGACGATGCCGAATTCGGCCGCCTGCTTGACAGCGTTGCTCATGTCCTGGCCGGCATCGGCCAGCGCGATCACCTTCGCCTTCGAGGCCTGGGCCTGGAGCAGGAAGGATGAGAAATCCTGATTGCCGACGGGATGCCGGATCGATCCCACAACCTTACCGCCGAGCGGCAGAATCATCGCCGTGGCGTCGCGCTGCAAAGCCTCGCCGAAGGCATAGTCCACGGCAATGAAGAACCAAGTGTCGCCGCCGCTGCGGATCACGGGCTTGGTCAGGGTCGCGTCCACCGCGTAGGTGTCCCAAGTCCACATCACGCTGGTCGGCGAGCAGAGTTTGCCGGACAAGTCGGAGGAGGCGGCGCCCGAATACATGACGACCTTGTGCCGCTCGCGCGCCAGCTCCTGGACAGCGAGCGCGACCGAGGAAACCATGACGTCCATGATTGCGGTCACATTCTCATTGTCGAACCAGCGCCGCGCGATGCCGGCGCCGATATCGGGCTTGTTCTGATGGTCGGCGAAGACGATCTCGACCTTGCGGCCGAGCACGGCGCCGCCGAAATCCTCCGCCGCCATGCGCGCCGCCTCGACCGACCACGGCCCGCCGAGATCGCGAAACGGCCCTGATTGGTCGTTGAGGATGCCGAGCTTTATGGTGTCGGCCGGCGTTTGGGCGTTCGCCGTTGCGCTCCAGGACAGAACCGCGCCGATGACCGCAGATGCCGCGAGACGCCCGACTTTGTGCAATGCCGCCTCCCTGAATTATTGAGCCTTCCCGCGCGGCCGCGCCGCAGTTCGGCGTAATGCGTAGGAAACGTCGCGCGATGTTAAGCAAACTTCGGGCGACGCCGCAATGAATAAGGCACGCGAAAGGCCCTATGCCGGGTGCTGCGCCTCCCCGAGAAAGATGTCGCGCAATGCATGCGTTTGGATCTTGCCGCTGCCGGTGAGCGGCCAGTCGCGAGTGAAGCGGACAATGCGGGGCACGCGGAAATTCGCCATGCGCGCGGCGCAGTAGTCGATGATCTCCTGCTCGCTTGCCGCTTCGCCTTCGCGGAGCTCGACGATCGCCATGACGACTTCGCCGAGGCGCGCATCGGGTGCGCCGATGGCGGCCGCCATCTTGATCTTGGGATGGCTCACCAGCATGGCCTCGACCTCCTCGGCCGAAACATTCTCGCCACCGACCCGCAGCATGTTCTTGAGACGCCCTTTGAAATAGAGATAGCCGTCGTCGTCGAGCATGCCGAGATCGCCGGTGTGCACCCAGCCGTCGGGTTCGACGATTTTGGCCGTCTCCTCCGGCTGATTGAGATAGCCGATGAAGGTACACCAGCCGCGAAACAGGACCTCTCCGATGCGCCCGGGCGGCACCGGCTCGCCCGTTGCCATGTCGCGGATTTGCAGTTCCATATGCGCGGCAACCCGCCCGCAGCTGCGCGAACGCTTCTCCCAGGGATCGGCATAACTGCCGAAGACATTGCCGGCCTCGGTCGAGCCGTAAAGCTGGATGAGGTGGCGGATGCCCATCTCGTCGCGCACGCGCGCCATGATCTCCGGCGCCGCGACGCACCAGCCCGCGCGCAGACTGGAGAGGTCGAATTCGCGGAAGCGCGGATGGGTCATCTCCATGATGTACATGGCGGCGAAGCCCGAACGCGCGACGCAGCGCTCGCGCTCGATCAGCGCGAGCACCCGTTCGGCCTCGTAGTATTCCGGGATGACGATGGGGCAGCCGACCGACAAGGGCGTGAGCACGATGCCCGCGCCGCCGATGTGATAGAGCGGCTGCGTGTTGAGATAGGCTTCGCCGCGCCTGACGCCGAGGCGGTCCAGCAACTCGACGCTGTGATTGAGCAGATAGACGTGACTGAGCAGCGCGCCCTTGGGCCGCGCGGTGGTTCCCGAGGTGTATTGCAGAAGGACCGGCTCCCGCCAGTGCAAGCTCTCCCGCGCCGCGGCGAGTTGTTCCGGCGGCACGCTCTGCGCCTGCGCCCGAAGCGCGGACCAGCTCATGAGGCTCCGTTCGCCTTCATCCGTCGTCCGCACCAGCCGCCGCAGCCGCGGAAAAGCCGCCGAATTCACCGCGCCTTCGGCTCCGATCGCGCCGGCGCCGCAAAGCTCCTCGAGCATGAGCATGTAATCCTGCTTCAAGAAGTGCTCGACCGCGATCAAGAGCGCCGCGCCGCTGTGCCGCAACACATGCTCGATCTCGAAGAGCCGCGAGCGCGTGTTGAGCGCGGTGAGAACCGCGCCGATCTTGGCGCAGCCGAAGAGGATGAAGAGAAACTCGGCAAGATTCGGCATGAGCACGGCGACGCAATCGCCTTTGCCGATGCCCTGCGCCAGGAGAGCGCGCGCGATCTCGTCCGAGGCGTCGCGCATCTCCCGGAAGGAAATGCGCCGGTCCTCGAAGATCCAACCCACCTCCTCGCCCCAGCGCTCCGCAGCTTCGTCCACCGCCTCCCCGACGGTCGCGTACCTGATCTCTGTTTTCATCCTTTCGCCACGGCCGGCTGTGTCGGCACCGCGCCCTTTCCAAGATAGGCGTGAATTACGCGCTCGTCGCCGAGGAGATCCACCCCCTTGCCCTCGATCACGGTCCGTCCGGTCTCCAGCACATAGGCATAGGAGGCATGGCGCAACACCTTCCGGGTGTTCTGCTCAACGCAGAGCACGGCGAGGCCGTTCGCCGCCAAGGCGACGATCACCTGCATGAGCTGATCCACCACCCTCGGCGCCAGGCCGAGCGACATCTCGTCGATCATCAGAAGCCGCGGCGATTTCAGCAGCGCGCGCGCGATCGACAGCATCTGCTGCTCGCCGCCCGAGAGCACGCCGGCGCGCTCGCGGATGCGCGCCCGCAACTGTGGAAAATAGTCGAAGATGGCGGCGCGGGCCTTGCCGAGGGGGACGACGTCGCGCCGACCCATCGCACCGATTCTCAGATTCTGCTCCACCGTGATGGTCGGCAAGAGGCCGCGGCCCTCCGGCACATGCGCGATGCCGAGCCGCGCGATCGCATGCGGCGGCAAATTCGCGATGCGCGCGCCGTCGAAGGCGATCGTTCCCTGATCGATGCGCGCCAAACCGGAGATCGCGCGCAAGGTCGTGGTCTTGCCGGCGCCGTTGCTGCCGAGCAGCGCGACCAACCCGCCGCGCGGCACCGCGAGCGACACGTCCGAGACCGCGGTCATCCGGCCATAGCGCACGCGAATGTTGCGCGCCTCAAGCAGCATCGTCCGAACCGAGGTAGACCGCGATCACCGCGGGATCGGCCTGAATCTGCGCCGGCGGCCCGATCGCCACCATCTCGCCGAAATCGAGAACGCACAGGCGATCGCACAGGCTCATCACCAGGCCCATGTCGTGATCGATCAGGATGACGGTCAGATTGAGGTCGGTACGGAGGCGGCGAATGCTTTCGGCGAGATCTTCGCTCTCCTGATCGTTGAGCCCTCCCGCCGGCTCGTCGAGGAGCAGCAGCTCGGGCCGACGTACGACGGCGCGCGCGATCTCGACCTTCTTCTGATGGCCGAGCGACAAAGCGTCGACCCGCGAGGCAAGTGCCTGCCGCGACAGTTTCAGCAGATCCGCGATCTCCTCGATGCGAAGGAGCGCAGCCGATTCCTGCCCCCGGACCCGGGGCATGGGAAAAAACGCGGCAAGGGGCGAATAGGGCAGATCCAGATGCATCCCTGTGAGGATGTTCTGGCGCGCCGTCTGGTCGCGGATGAGCGCGATATTCTGGAAGGTGCGGGAAATCCCGAGCCGTGCGATGCCGTGCACCGCGCGTCCGACCAGATTCTCGCCGCGATAGACGATCCTGCTGCCGCCGTCCGGCTGCTGCATGCCGGAGATGCAGTTGAAGAGCGTCGTCTTGCCGGCGCCGTTCGGACCGATGATGCCGAAGGTGGAATGCGCCGCCACTTCGAAGGAAATGGCGTCGAGCGCCTGAACGCCGCCGAAGCGCTTCGAGACTGCGCTGAGCTCGAGGATGGCTGGCCCGTCCGCCATGCCCTTATTCCGGCGCCACCGCGTCCAGCGCTGGCGGCGCGCGACGCGGTCGCAGCCAACTGCGCCAAATCGAGGCGAGCCCGCCCGGCAGGAACGCCACGATGAGCAGCAGCAGCGCGCCGAAAATGAGCTGCGACGCCTCGGCGAGGCCGCTCAAAAGCTCGGGCACGGCGGTGACGAAGACCGCGCCGATGATCGCGCCGGCAACCGAGGTCATGCCGCCGATGGCGATCATCACGAAAAAATAAATTGAATCCCACAGCGTGAAATCATCGACCGAGACATAGCCCTTGAAGGCGGCATAGAGCGCGCCGGCGAGGCCGGCGAGGAAAGCAGAATAGGCGAAGGCAAGAATCTTATAGCCGCCGGTGTTGACGCCAAGCGCCTGCGCTATGACCTCGCGATCGCGCAACGCGAAGAGCGCGCGGCCCGGCTTCAAGCGCAGGAAATTGACGCTGGCCGCGGTCGCCAAAAGGAAAGGGCCGATGATGACGATGAATCTGCGCAGATCGGTGTCGAGCGGCCATCCCAGGATCGTCGCCGGCGGCAGGAACAGCCCCCCCATTCCCCCGGTAAGCTTTCCACCTTTGCCGATGAGCTGAACGGCGATGACGCCGAAGGCGAGCGTGACGATCGGCAGATGCAGGCCGGTGAGCCGCAGCGCCGGAGCCGCCAAGGCCGTGCCGATGACGCAGGTCACCAGCGCGCCGCAGATCGCCGCGGGAAGAAAGCCGACGCTCAAATGCGTCATCAGCATGCCCGTCGAATAGGCGCCCACCGCCAGGAGCGCGGCCGTGCACAGCGACAACTGTCCCGCGACGCCCGACAGCACGACGAGACCAATGGCGGCAATGGCGCGGATCAGCGCCAAATCCGCGACATAGACGAAATAGGCATTGATCCGCGGCAGAATGATGGCGCAGGCGACGCCGAGCAGGATCAACGCCATCGTCCAAGCGAGCCACGGACGCGCGAACGGCATCATCCCCTCCAGCCGCCGCCGCCGCCGATCAACCCTTGCGGCCGGATGAGCAGGACGAGAATGATGAGCGCCAGCCCGACCGAATCCTGCACCAACGGGTTCAGCTCATAGGCGGCGAAGCTTTCGAGAATGCCCAAGAGAAGACCGCCGGCGATTACGCCCATGACGCTGTGCATCCCGCCGACCACCAGCGCGGCGAAGCCCTTGAGGACGACGAGCCCCATCATGTACGGCTGCAAAAATCCGGTCGAGGCCAGCAGCACACCGGTCAAGGTGCCGAGGCAAGCCGCTGCCATCCAGGCGGTGGTGCCGACAACGCGGAGGTTGACGCCCAAGAGCTGCGCCACCTCGGGGTTCTCGGCAGCTACCCGCATCGCCAGCCCGAGATCGGTCCAGCGCATCAGCGTCGCGATGACGCATACGCTGACGACGCCGCAAACGATCGTCCAGAAGTGCGGCGTCGATATGATGAGGTCGGCAATCTCGATACGATCAGTGGCGAAGAGCCTGGGGAAGACGCGCGACTCCGCGCCCCAGATGAGCGCCGCCAGACCGATGATGGAGAGCTCGAGGCTGAGCGCGACGAAAGCCAGCGTATCCTGATCGCGGTTGCGCAGGGGATAAATGAGGATGTTGTAGACCGCGCCGCCGAGTACGCCCGCGACCACCAGGCTCGCGGCGATCGCCACGAGGATCGGCAGGCCCGCCTGAGTTGCGAATTCGAAGGCGATGAAGGCCATCAGCATCGACATCCCGCCCTGCGAGAAATTGAGGACGTTCGTGCTGCGAAATGTGAGCACCAGCCCCAATCCCAGCAGCGCGTATAGGCTGCCGTAGGACAGGCCGGTCAGGAGGTAGGCGATCATCCCCTAACGATGGCCCCGATCGCGACCGGCGCGAGCCGTCACTTCTGCTCGCCGCCGATCGGGATCCAATCGGTTTGAGGCTCGGGCTTGCCGCCTTGCCAACGGAAGATCTTCACGCTCTTGGCGCCGACGTGCTTCGTCGGGCTGAAGCTCACCGGCAAGACGCCGGCGTCGAAATCCGACATGGCGTTGAGGCTCGCAACCAGCTTGTCGCGTGTCAAATCGCGCCCGCTCGCCTCCAGCGCATGAACGAGAATCTTGCCTTCGCCGTAGCCGATCATGCTGACCCAGTCGTTCGACGCGCCCGGAAAATGCTTGGCGATGAGTTCGTTCGCCTCGCGCATTCCGGGCGAGTCCGAATATTGGCTCTCTTCCTCGCTGGCGAAGATCAGTCCGTCGATGTCGGGACCGAGCAGCTTCTTCATGATGCCGGACGCGCCGATCGCATAGGTCCCCCAGATCGGATGGAAGCCCAGCGCGCTCGCCTGGCGCATGGCCGTGGCAATCGACGGCGCGGTTCCCATGGCGATGACGACGTCTGCGCCGGCATCGCGCAGCTTCAGGACGGAGGTTTCGAACTCGTTCGTCCCGCGCTCGTAGCCGACATCGGCGACGAGCGACCGGCCGGATTCCTTGAGCGCGCGCGCAAGGCCGATGCGCCCGGTCTCGCCGACATCATCGTTCTGGTAGAAATAGGCGATCTTCTTGCTCGGCATCGTCTTGATGACGAACTGCGTCAGCGGATAGATCAGGTCGCTATAGTTCGCCTGCAATCCAAAGGCGTATTTCGGCGCGGGATCCACCGGCAGATTGGCGGAAAACAGCGGGACCTTGGCTTGCTCGACATAGGGCACGATGGCGAGCGTCGTGGGGGTGCCGAGCTGACCGAAGATGGCGAAGACCTGGTCGCGCTCGACCAGCTTCTTGGCGCCGGCGAGCGTGCGGGCCGGCTGATAGGCGTCATCCTCGAGGATCCATTTCAGCTTTCTGCCGTGGATGCCGCCCTTCGCGTTGACCTCGTCGACGACAGTGCGCATGCCCTGCTCGTAAGGCTCGGTGATGAACCGCACCGGTCCGCTCAGCGCATAGACCCCGCCGAGGAGGATTTCATTGTCGGTGACGCCGGGCTGCGCTTGCGCCTGCGCGCCGCTCGCGCCGATCAGGAGCCCGACGAGAGCGACTGCCGAAGATGCGATGATCGAGACGAACCAGCGCGACCGCCCTGGATCTCTGCCCATTTGCTTTCCTCCGTATTTGCTACGCATTCCAGCGCTTCGGCCGCCGCCGCGCTTCGCGTTGGAGCGCTAGGCGCAGCACTTTCGCCGGACGATAGGATCTGATACTCTCGATTGCAAGCATGCCGTCGGAACATCGAGCAGTTTCCTCGCCGCAGTGACGCCTTATTCCTCATCGACCGTTCGCACCCCTCTTGCCCCCTCTTCATCAAACCGCGATGCGACACCCTCGAAGCACGGATCGGCCGCCGCTGATCTTTCCGCATACGAAGCCGCCGCCGTTCGGCGCGCCGGTCGAGGTGGCGCCGGGCGTGCTGTGGCTGCGCATGCCGCTGCCCTTCGCTCTCGACCACATCAATCTTTGGCTGGTCGAAGACGGCGGCGGCTGGGCGGTGATCGATGCCGGCATCGCCAATGAGGAATCGAAAGCGATCTGGCAGCGCGTCTTCGATACGCTCGGCTCGCGCCCGATCACGCGAATCATCGGGACCCACTTCCATCCCGATCACGTCGGGCTCGCGGGCTGGCTGATCGAGCGCTGGGGCGTGGAACTCTGGATGAGCGCCGAGGAGTTCCTGCATGCGCATCTGGCCAATGCCGAGGTCTCGCCCGGGATGATCGCGGCGATCGACAGTTTCTATCGGCGAACCGGGATCGATGCCGCGGCCGGCACGCGGCTGCGGAAGCGGATCGGACGCTACCGATTGCTCGTCAGCGCGCTACCCTTCGCCTTTCGCCGCCTAGAGACCGGCATGGCCCTGGACATCGGCGGCCGGCGCTGGTCCGTCATCACCGGCGGCGGCCATGCCTTCGAGCATGTCTGTCTCCATTGTCGGGAGTCGGGAATCTTCATCGCCGGCGATCAGGTCTTGCCGAAGATCTCGCCCCATGTCGGCACTTGGCCATTCGAGCCCGAGCACGATGCGCTCGGGCGCTACCTCGTCTCGCTCGAACAAATTCAAGCGGAGGTCGCAACCGACATATTGGCGTTGCCATCGCACGGGCTGCCGTTTCGCGGTCTTGGACGGCGGATCGTGCAGCTTCAGGAGCTGCATGAGTCGCGCATGGTTGCGCTCGAGCGGGCCTGCGCCGGCCCCACAACGGTTGCGGAGCTCGTGCCGGTCTTGTTCCAGCGGCCGCTCGACGACGACCAACAACTCGCGCTCGCCATCGGCGAGACCATGGCCCACCTGCATCATGCCGTGGCCTTGGGCCGGCTCGTCAGGCGCGAGCGCGCGGACGGCGCCTGGCTCTTCGTTCGCAGCTAGCGCCGCCGCGTCAGGCGAGGCGGAACTTCGGCAAGCAGAGATCCTCGGCGACGCGGTCGAAATAGACCTGCACCCGCTGTCCGACGCGGAGTTCGGCGCCGTCCGGCAGCTCGATCTGCGAAAACATGTGGAAGCCTTCGTCGAGCGCGATGATGCCCAGCGCCCGCGGCAACTTTCCCGGACGCTCGCGATGGAGCGGAATGTGCAGCAAGGTGAAGGAATAGATGGCGCCGCGTCCGCCCGACTTTTCCCAACTAAGCGCGCTGCTCAGGCAATAGGGGCAGACGGCGCGCGGGTGAAAGACGACCTCGCCGCAATCGCGGCATTTCTGATAGAGCAGCTCGCCGCGCAGACAGCCGTCCCAATAGGGCTTGGTCTCGAGGCTCCAGCGCGGATAGGTGAAGCTCGGGCCCTTCCGCGGGCCGGGATCGGGCTTGGTCGTGTCCAGCAACTGGAGCGTGATCTCGGTTCTCTCATTCATCGCAAACTCCGTCCAAGGATGCGCGCCAGGCCTGAGCTCAAGTGGTCGTCGAGAGGATCGTGACGCTGTGACACGCCTGCATGCCGCCCAACGCATGCACGATGGCGACCTCCGGCTGACCGGCGGATTTTCCCAGCGGCTCGCGCCGCAACTGCCTGATCCCTTCCATGACGCTATCCATGACGCAGGAGATGCCGCATTGACCGAAGGAGATCCAGCCGCCGTTGGTATTCGTCGGCAGCTTGCCGCCCTCGCCGGTCGCGCCGGAGAGCACGAGCTCGCCGGCATCCGCCGTCGATTTGGCGAAACCCATTTCCCACAGCGACAGCAGCTCGCTATGCGCGAAATTCGACGGCGTCTGCACGATATCGATGTCCGTCGGGCCGAGCTTCGCCATGTCGTAGGCGAGCCGGGAGGCGATCCGACAACCGGTGGAGGTGATGCTCGGCAGCGGTCCGAGATCGAGGCGGCTGCGGCGCAGGCCGAGACGGTCGGTCAGGTAGTCGTGCGTCACGCATTCGCCCGAGCCCAGGATGTAGATCGGATGCCGGCTCATCTTGCGGGCGTTCTCGGCCGAGGTGACGATGACCGCGCCGGCGGTCCCCGGCGGACCCCAAACGGCGCACATCCATAGCCGCAACGGCGAGGCGATCATGCGCGACGACAAAACCTGTTCCATGGTAATGCGGCCCTTCGACGCCTTCGCCGCATAGGGGTGCTGCACGCCCCATTCCTGCGACTGCACGGCGACGGCAGCGAGATGCCGCTCCGTCATGCCCTGCTCATGCATGAGGCGGCAGGCGATCTGGGCGTAGATCGAGGGGATCACCGGCTCGTAAGGCTGCTCAAATTCCGGATCAGTGTCGATGCCGGCGACCTGAACCCGCGAATTGAGGAAGGCCAAGGAGTCGCAGCCGACGCAAAGGACATATTTGGCGACGCCGGTCGTCACCGCCATGGCGGCATGCTTCAGCATCGAATTCATGCCGGCGGAATGAATCGTGATCTGCGAGCTATAGCGCGGCGTCATCTTGAGATAGGCGCAGAGGATGTTCTGCCACTGCGGCCGCTCGTCGCCCGAGGGCTCGCGGCCGGTGAGGACGCCGTCGATGTCCTCCTTCTCCAGCCCGGAATCCTTGAGCGCCGCGCGCACCGCCAGCGCCGCCATATGCAGGGGCGAACGCTTCTCGTCCTCTTTGCAATAGGCGTCGCCAAAGCCAACGATCGCCGCTGCGCCGCGCAGAGTCTCGCCCGACATCGCTCCTCCTTCTATTGGCTGCGCCGCAGCCGCCCCAAAATTTCTTGTGCCGAAATCGGGCGCGGCGACCGTCGGCGCTGTCGATGAATGGCGGGCACGCTAGCATGGTTCGCCGCCAAGCGCTAGCATCGGCAGATGCGCGATGGGGGAACGCGATGCTGATCAAGGGCGAGCGCGCGCCATGGGCGACGCTGGGCGAGTTGGTCGCCGCGCGCGCGGCACAGAGGAATGACGCTCTCTGGGTCGAGGTCGACGGCAATCGACTGACCTGGCACGAGGTCGATCGGCTGGCAGACCGCGTGGCGTCGGCTCTTGCCAAGCTCGGCGTCGCGAAGGGCGACCGCGTCTCCTGCTTCATGGCGAATTCCATCGAGGTGCTGTTCGTCTGGTTCGGGACTGTCAAGCTCGGCGCCATCTGGAATCCGATCAACGCCGGTCTCCGCGGCGATGATCTCGCCTACGTGCTCGCGGACGTCGCCCCGAAGGTGCTCGTCGTCGACGCCGACAACGCCCACAAGATCGATGAGCTTTCCGGCCGCGGCAGTTATCGCCGCTTTGTCGTCGGCGCGGCCGGCCTGGCAGGATACGAGCCCTTCGATGCGCTGCTGCGCGAAGATGCGGCGGCGCCGCGGATCGAAATCGGGCCCGCCGATCCCGCGGTCCTGCTCTACACCGGCGGCACGACCGGATTGCCGAAAGGCGCCCTCCTGCCGCATTTCGCGTGGATCTGCGCGGGCTACCGCTATCGCGAGGCCTTCGGCGCGACCGCGGCCGACCGCAACTTCACCGCGCTCCCGCTTTATCATGTCGGCGCGCTGATGGGCGGCGTGATCGCGCCGCTCATCTGCAACATGTCCTGCGTCGTCGATCGGAGCTTCAGCCTGACCAATTATTGGCGGCGCGTGCGCGAAAGCGAGGCCACCATCGCCGACGTTATCGGCACGATCATGATCCTGCTGTGCCGGCAGCCGCCCTCGCCGAGCGACCGCGACCACAGGCTGCGCGCCTGCATCGCAGTGGTCTCGCAAGCGCCGTCGCATTTGCCGGCCGAGTTCAGCCGACGCTTCGGCGTCAAGCTGGTCAATCTCTATTCTCTGACGGAAGTGGGCGGGTTGCTGGCGATTTTCAATCCGATCGATTCGCCGCGGCCGGAAGCCAATGGCAAGCCCTGGGGTTGGGCCGATGTCCGCATCGTCGGCGACAATGACGAGAGCCTGCCGCCGGGGGCGATCGGCCAGATCGTGCTGCGGCCGACGGTTCCCTTCAGTTTCATGCTCGGATACTACAACAGCCCCGTGCGCACGCTCGAATGCTATAGGAATCTCTGGTTCCACACCGGCGATCTCGGCTATCTCGACGAGGACGGCTGGCTCTTCTTTACCGGCCGGCAGGCCCATTGGCTGCGCCGCCGCGGCGAGAACATCTCCACGCATGAGGTCGAGAGCATCTTGAGCCGCTATCCCGGCATTGCCGAAGTGGTCGTGGTCGGCGTGCCGTCGGAGCTCGGCGATGAGGAGGTCAAGGCCTTCATCATTCCGGATCAAGGCGTCGCCATCGACCCCGTCGCTCTGGTGCGCTGGTGCGAGAAGAAAATGGCGGGCTTCAAGGTGCCGCGCTTCATCGCGTTCACGGAAGACTTCCCGCGCTCGGCCGCCAAGCGCGAGGTCGAGCGGCATAAGCTTCGCGCGCTGCCCAATGCGGATGCCTGGGACAGCGAGAAAGTTCTCGGCCGCCGCCGCCAGGGGCAGGCCGTGGGAAGCTAGGACCGTTCGTCAGATCAGGAGAAGAACAATGTCGGCAGTTGCAGTCTCTCTCGCGGTCGACGGACGTGGTGTCGCGACGGCCATCTTCGATCGCCCGGCGGCGTTCAACGCCTTGAGCGGCGACCTGCTGAGAGATCTAAAGGCCATCCTCGACCGCTGCGATGGCGACACCGGCATTCGCGTTCTCTGCCTGCGCGCCAATGGCAAGCATTTTTCGGCAGGTGCGGATTTGCAAAAGCTACACGGGGGCGAATCGACGAGCGCGCAAGCCGCGCCCGCGGCGCCGTCGATCCCCGATGTGCTGCGCCGCTTGAAGGCGCTGCGCGTTCCCACGCTCGCGATGGTACATGGCGCCTGCATCGGCGGGGCCGTCGCCATCGTCGCAAGCTGTGACCTGGTGATTGCGCAACCGGACGCCTTTTTTTCCATACCGGAAGTCCGGATCGGCATTCCGCCGGCGGCGCTTCTGCCTTACCTGCTTCCGGCCATGGGAGCGCGGCAGCTTTGCCGCTATGCCCTGACCGGCGACCGCTTTGGCGCCGAGGACGCGCTTCGTTTCGGGCTGGTGCATGCGCTGGCGCGGAACGGCGATTTGGCCGAGACCGCGGCGCCGCTGCTCGACGGGCTTCTCCGTGGCGAGCCGGGCGCCCTCAGCGAAACCAAGGCGATCCTCAATGAGTTGGCGCGCGCCGGGCTTTCGGATGCGGCGGAGGTGGCGTGGGAGCAGAGAACCGTCGACCGGATGGCCTCGGCGACGGTGGAAGAGGGTGTCGCCGCATTCAGAGAGAAACGGCCGCCGAACTGGTATCCCGCGTCCGCCGCACCGTGACCGCGAGTCGATCGATGCCGGCGCAGCGCGTTGCTTACTTGCTTGCGGGGCTTTGTGTCGCGCTCGCCGCCGTCATCTGCGCCGAGGCTGTCGAACCGCCGCTCGGCATGACAACGACCGCAACGTCTTCGGCGCCACGCCTGGCGATCGCGGCCGAGCCCGAACCGCCGCTCGCTCTGCCGGCTTTGTCCAGCGATGCCGAAGCGGCGGCTCGACCGGTCATCGTAGAGGAAGGTCGTTTCGCTTCACCCTCGGGCCTGGCGCTGGTCGGCACCGTCATTTCCTCGAACGAGCATATCGCCCTCGTCAAGCTCCCAGACGTCTCGGACATCGCGCGCATCGCGGAAGGGCAGACGGTCGCGGGCTGGACGGTGGAGGCAATTCTGCCGGACTGCGTCGCGCTTCGAAACGGCGAGGCCCAGGTTGCGCTGATGGCGGGACGCCAGGGAGCGCGCGTTCAGCCTCGGATTTGCGTGGGAAGCTTCGCTTCATCGGCCCCGAATGGGCCAGGCCTCGAGCCAAACAGCGCTGCGTCGGGCGTCGGCCCGCTGATCGTGGTTCGACGCAAGGTCGGCCTCGCCCTCGCCGGGTGGGATTCCTACATCGAGGAAGCCGCGACCCGTTTTGGTATGCCCGCCCAGTGGGTCCGCGAAGTCATGCGCCTCGAGAGCGGCGGACGCGCTTTCCTCGATGGCGCGCCGATCAGATCGCCGGCCGGCGCCATCGGTCTCATGCAGGTGATGCCACAGACCTTCGACGAATTGCGGCTGCGCTACCGCTTGGGCCGCGACCCCGACGAACCACGCAACAACATCCTCGCCGGCGTGGCCTATATGCGCGAGATGTATGACCGCTTTGGCGCCCCGGGTTTCCTCGGCGCCTACAATGCGGGTCCGCAGCGGATGAACGAATACCTTACGAACAACCGGGCTTTGCCCGAGGAAACATCACGATACATGGCGGAGGCCGGACCAAGTGTCGCGGCCGGCAATCGGGCGCGGGCCAAGTCTCCGGAGTGAATGGGACTGCGCGCCGAGCCGCATGGCCTCAACTGTCGGATAAACACCGTCTCGGCACCGTCCGATTGTGGAACGCTGATTGCCCAGAACGCGCGCGAACCGGGAAGGCTGCCGATGAACCTGAAGCCTTATATAAGGAACGCGTTGCCCTACGGGCTAGTACGTCTTTATTGGGACCGGGGCGACAAGGTGGCCGCAGCAAGCGCCGAAGACCAGAGGCAGCAGCGAGCAAAGGTGCGAAACCAAAGGCGCCGAGAGGCCGCGCAGCAAGCAAACGGTCGCGCTGTGGAATTCAGTTATCAAGCCGCGCTCGATTTCCTCGACCTCGGCGGGATCGCTCCGTTTCATTCGCGCGAAGGCAGCATTCCGCTGAAAAGTCTTGAATACGCGGAAGCGTTCATCAGTCGCCTCGACGACAGCCGACCCCTGATGGCGCTTCATATAGGAAATTTCGTGGGCGTGTCCCTTGCCTATCTCGCCAGCTTACTCGGCAGCATTCACCCCGGCAGCAAAGTCGTCTCGATGGATCCGAACATTCCACACCGCGGCATCGAACGGCCGGCGGATATCACGATCGCGCTCCTCTGCCATTTCGGCTTGGAGGGCAGGGTCGCTATCCTTCAGGGCTACAGTCTGGAAAAGAACGCCAGCAACGACGGCGAGATTTTCGAGGGCTATGACCCGCGCCAGAACTGGAATGCTGAGAGGGCTTGCACCAATCAGCTCGACCTACTCAATGCCCTCTCGCCCCGTCGCTTCGACATTTGTCTCATCGACGGCAACCACGAGGCGGCGTATCTCGAGCGAGAACTGCGGTTCGTGAGTAAGTTGCTGCGCCAAGGCGGTCTGCTAATACTCGACGATGTTTCGCAGGCCTGGCCCGAGATCCAATCAGTTCACGCCGCAATCGCGCCGAGCCAATTCACCAAGCTCGGCGCCGACGGCAGGATCGGCCTACTCGAAAAAACGTGAGGCGGGATTTTCACCGACGGACAGGCAATTCGTCTACCCTCGGCTCGGCGCGGGTCAGGTCTACGAGAAGATGGAGAACATCGTCGCGCGCCGAGCCGACTTGTATCAACGCGCCCTCGCCTACGGGCGTACGGGCGCGGGCCTCGCCTCGACGCGATAGATCAGGTAGTCCTGGTAGGGCATGACGCCACCCCTGAAGCTCCGAAGCAAAGTGAAGGAAAGATCGGGCGCCTTCGCATAGGCTTCCGACTCTGCCGGAGTTTCCCCATTCCGTATGAGAACGGCTTCGCGCGTCCCGGCAATCGCCATGGCGTAACGAACGCGCGACAGGGTTTCCGTTCCGTCGAAAGACCATGCCCGCGGAACATTCCACTCGATGAAGGTGCCCTCGCATTGACATTCGAGGTAATAGATCGGCCGCCCGAGATAGCCCGCAATGGAGGAGGCCGGGAGATCCTGCGCGCCCATGAGAAAACCTTGGGCGAGACCGTTCCGCTTTAGCCACAGGGCGGTGTCGCGGGCTTCGGTGAATGGGCGCAACTCCGATTGAAGCGTGTCTATCCCGGCGATGGCGTTCGGAATCAGCAGGACGATCCACCAGCGCGGCACCCGCCGCGGATCTCGGCAGCGCAGCGACCACATCGCCCCGACGAGCATCACGAACAAAATGCCGGCATAGCGGGCGTTGGCCGGCGGCGGCCACAGATAGGCAAATGCGATTACGCCGAACCAGCCGATGCTCAATTCGGCAACCGGCAGAGATGTCGGCGTTCGGCGGTGGCGTGCGATGAACCAAGCGCCGCCCATGAGCGCCGCCAGCGCCAGCGGGACGACGAGCCGAGGCTTCGCCAAAGACGGATAGAGCGCCAACACCGTCAAAGGCCGGGGATTCCAGAACGGTGGCCAATCGATCGAACGCGACTTCAAGAAGTCGGCAATCCATCCCGTATCGATCGGAAATAGCGCGTCGATCGGCAGCCCCGCAGCCGCCAGGAAGCGGTCGAGGCTCAATCCGAAGGAGGGATGGACGACAATACCCGGGGGACCAACCGCGTCCGGCGCAGGAGCCATTGTCGCGACCGCTATCGCCAGGAGGATCGCATAGACGGCGCCGCCGCGGATGAACTGGCGCGGCTCGGCACGGTGTTGCACGACCAGGAAGACCGCGAAAGCGATCGACCAGATCGCGCCGTAAACCTCGGTGTTGGCGAGCAAACCCAGGAGCACCCAGGCAAGGACCAGCCGATGAGGCCGCCAGGCGCGCAGGGCGACGAAGCCCAGTCCGAGCAGCGTCATCAGCGCGTAGCCGCGGCTCAAAACGAAATATTCCCAAAACAGGAAGTAGCTCAGCAGCAGCAGAAATTTTTCCGCCGCAGTGAAGGGCGACCAGCGATAGATGAGGAGCCACACCGCCAGCGCGAGCGCGAGATGCAAGATCTGCATCGCCAGCGGATCGGCGGTGAAGCGCGTGACCAGCCACAAGAGCGCATGCCACAGGCCGGGATGCCCCTCGTAGCGGAGGTTATGGAAGAGTTCGAGCGGCCCTCGGCTCGCCAACGCGATCATGAAAGCCTGGAGTTCGTCGCCCCACATCGCGTGGCGCAGCAGCCGTACCGAATTCACCGCCACAAGAAGCGAAAACAGCGCGTGGCAAGCGCCGGTCCAGAGCCGCGCGTTCGGGCCGGCGGCGACGCCGTTATCCGGGCTCAGGGCTGGCTGCATAGCCTGTAGCCGGGACCTCCGGAGCCGTGGAACGGCCTTCGCGCGTGCCTCGTGACATGTCGGAAAATTTTACGGGCTGGTGTCGGCCTCAGCATCGGCGCTCCCCAATCGGCCGCGAGCACGGCCGTTAACCAATTGAAAAGCGTCACGGAGATCCTGGATTGGTCTCTGGCACATCCCTTGCATGCGGACGCATGCATTCACCAAAACATGGTTACCAAGGACTTTGCCGTTGAAGCAACCCCGAAGCATCATCATCATCGGCGGCGGCCCGTCAGGCATCGCGGCCGCGCTCGAGGCAGTGCGGCACGGCGCAAGCCCGGTGGTGCTCGAGCGCCTGGACCGCGTCGGCGGCCTGGCGCGCACGCTTGCGCATGCCGGCAACCGCTTCGACATCGGCCCGCATCGCTTCTTCACCTTCAACCCGGAGGTGCGGCAGCTGTTTGCCGACATCCTCGGCGATGATCTGGTACGGGTGCCGCGGCTGACGCGCATCTACTACCGGAACAAATTCTTCGATTATCCGCTGACGCCGCTCAATGCGCTGTTCGGGCTCGGAATCGTCTCGAGCATTCGGATTTTCGTGAGCTACCTCGCTGCCCGCCTACGCCGGTGGTTCGCTTCTCCCACGATCCTTTCCTTCGAGGACTGGATCGTCGACCGCTTTGGCCGACGGCTCTATGAGACCTTCTTCAAGACTTACACCGAGAAGGTCTGGGGAATTTCCTGCCAGCGCATCGGGGCCGATTGGGCGGCACAGCGCATCAAGGGCCTGAGCCTCACCAGGGCGGTTTGGAACGCGCTCTTCCACCCGAAAAAGAAGGTGATCAAGACGCTCGTCGACGAATTCGTCTACCCTCGGCTCGGCGCCGGCCAGTTCTACGAGAAGATGGAGACCATCGTCGCGAGCCGGGGCGGCGACATTCGCAAGCGGACCGAAGTCACCAAGCTCATGCGCGAGGGCGACCGCGTGGTCGTCGCCGTCTATCGAAACGCGGATGGGGGAGAAGGCCGCCTCGCAGGCGACTTCTTCCTATCGAGCGCGCCCTTGACGGAACTCGTCGCACAAATCGATCCGCCGCCGCCGGCCGAGATTCTCGCCGCCGCGCGCGGCCTGCGCTATCGCAGCCACATCGGAGTCAAGCTGGTTATCGAAGGCGAGCCGCCGTTTCCGGACAACTGGATCTATGTCCATTCGCCCGAGGTCAGGATGGCGCGCGTCTCCAACTACCGGAACTTCTCGAAAGAGATGGGCGCGTCGACCGCCTGCAATCCGATCACCGTCGAATATTTCTGCTTTCCCGGCGACGAGATTTGGGAGAGCAGCGATGCGGCCCTCATCGCCCGCGCGGTCGCCGAACTCGAGACCATGGGCATCGCCAGCGGCCGAATCTCCGGCGCGTTCGTCGTCCGATCCGAGAAGGCCTATCCCGTGATCGAGATCGGCTTCCAGGAGAAGGTCGAGACGATCAGGTCCTATCTCGGCCGCTTCGAGAATTTGTTGCCGATCGGCCGTTCGGGCATGTTCAAATACAACAACCAGGACCACGCCATCGCGACCGGCCTCTATGCCGCCCGCACCGCGCTCGGCTTGGGCGATTTCGATCCGTGGCTTGTCAACATCGATGCGGTTTATCAGGAAGGCACAGAGATTGCGGCGGACCCCTCACCCGCACCGTCGGCCGTCGAAGAGCGGCCCGCGAGCGTCGGCGCGGCCGGTCCAGCCGCCGCCCCGATCTGATCCGACTCAGCGCTTGCGCGCCTGATTGGCGGCAAGCAGACCGGCGACGACGGCGATCAGCAGCGCGGTGCCCTTGTGTCCCCGGATCAGGCGCTCGACATCGCCGATTTCGATTTCCGACCCGTCGATTTTGACTCGGACCGGCTTGCGCGAGCGCAGCACGGAGCGCGCCGCCGCGAGCAGGATGAGGCACAGCACCAGAAAAACGCCGGCGACGACGAGCGGGGCACCGACCGCGCCGATCAGCGGTACGAGGTAGATCCATAAGGCCGCGATGCCGCAGCCCACTGCCGCGCCGGCGCATAAAGCCGCCAGCAGCACGAGCAGCATCGCCTTGGGCCAGCGCCGGCACGCCGAGGCCGCGATGTCGACCAGAGCCGGGAGCCGCTTGAGCAAATCGCTCATCTCCGGCGGCGGTCAGCGCGACAGCAGACGGCCGGCAATGAAACCAACGGCAAAGGCGATGAGCGCGCTGCGCAAGGGCTGCTCCTCGACTTGGCGGCCGACCGCCGCAATCTGTCGCTGCCCCTCCTCGACCGCGGTGCGGTAAAGCCGCTCGGCCTCGCCGCCGAGCTGCTGCGCCGCCCCCGACCCGGCCGCGCTGGCGCTTCGCTTCGTATGCTCCAGCAAGCCGGCGAAATCGCGCTTGAGCGCCGCAATATCCTCGCCGATCGCCGAAAGATCTATCTTGTCCTTCGCTGCTTCGGTCATGACAGGGATCGTCCTCGTTACCCGGGCCTTGCGAATGCTTGCAAAGGCCACAATTTCTATGCCGCTGGTCGTCAGGATAGCAGCAGCGCGGCATCGAGGAAAGTCTCGTACCCGATCGTGGATTGTTCGGCAGCGGCGACGCGCTAGAATGAGCGGCAAATCTCGGAGGGTCCATGTTGTATGTTTGCGATGCTCTGGGCGGGAAAACCTGGTTCCGGATCGAGACCGAGGCGGAAGCGGCGCAGGAATCGGCGCTGATGCGCCATGCCGTCGAAAAATATTTCCGGCGGGAGCAGGAAAAGGCGACTCAAAGCTTTCAGCCGGCGTCCAAGACCTTCGTCGAGCAGGAGATCGGCTTGAAGGCGCATCTCCTGCGGGAAATGCCGATGTTTCTCACCTTGCGCGACGAGGACGGCAACGCCCTCGTCACGGCCATGCTGCCCCCGAGCGGCCAGGACAGAAGCGGCTTTCGGCCGATCATCGTCGGCATCGAGAACAACGATCCCTACCCGCATTACGGCGAGGCGATCCGCGCTCTCGGCCAACATTTCAACATCGCGCTCGACCGCGACCGCTGCTATCCCTACCGGCGCGACTGAAGCGGCCGGCGCCTCGGCGCGTCACGCCTCCGGACCGGCATAGGCGCCGGCGGTGCGCGGGAACATGGCTTTGACGATTTTCAGCCGCGAAATGTCGGCGGTCGCGTCCATATGCAGGAAGATCGAGGCATCGCGGAACAGTTTCTCGATGCCGAAATCGAGCATCACGCCATTGCCGCCGTGCAGCTCGAGCGCGTGCTGGCTGACCTTGAGCACCTCTTCGGACGCGAACACCTTCACCATGCTGCAGAGCTGATCGGCATCGGGCGCGGCTTCGTCGACCGCGCGCGCCGCCTCTTGCAGCAGGGCGCGGACGGCGGCGAGCTTGGTTGCCATGTCGGCGAGGCGCAAGGCGACCGCCTGATGCTTGATCAGGATGCGGCCGCCCTGCACGTAGTTCTGCACATAGTCCGCGGTGCGCTCGAAGGCGGCCATGCCGACGCCGAGATTCTTGGCGGCCTGGATGATCTTCCCGGGGCGAAAGTAAACCCCGGCCTTGCCCAGCGCGTCGCCCTCGACCAGCAGATGGTCCTGCGGCACGCGACAGTCCTCGAACACGATCTCGCCGTTGTTCATGAAGCGGCAGCCGACCGTCTCGTTGCAGCGCGCGACGGTGAGCCCCGGCGTCCCCCGCGGCACGATGAAGCTCGAAGTGCCCTGCATCATGCCGACGCCGGGCTTGGTGTTGGCGTAGACGACGAACAGGCCGGCGTCGTAGCCGTTGCTGATGAATTGCTTGCGCCCGTTGATCACCCAGTGATCGCCGTCGCGCATCGCCCTGGTCTGCATCGCCGCCTCCGGCACGTTGTAAGGCAGCCAGCGATCCGAGGCGCCGCGCGGCTCGGTCAGGCAATGGGCGAAAAGGAAACCTGGATCGGCGATCAGTCGGGCGAACCACCGTTCCTGCAGCGGACGCGGCGCCAGATTGCGCAGGAGCACCGAGACTTTCCAATTCTGCACAAGCTTGTCGGCGAGGCCGGAATCGCCACGCGCGATCTCCTCGGCGATGATGGCGAAGGTGCGAACCTCGCTCGCGGGATCGAGCTGCATGCCGCCGAACTCCTCGGGAACCCCGAGGGTGCGGATGCCGAGCTTGTCCGCCTCCTCGAGAATGGCGGGCGGCAGGCGCTGCTCCGGGTCCATCAGCCATTCGCGCTGCCAATTGGCGCGGATGAAGGGAGTGACGATGCGATCGACGAAGGCCCGGCAGCTCTCCCGCATCAGCCGCTGTTCCTCGGATTGGCCGCGCGTATCCATGAGCTCCTCCCGCCTGCTGCGATGATCGAAGCTTAGCGCAATCTTCGCCGCCCCGGTCAGATCAAGTGCGAAGCTCGCTCAGCACTGCCTCGGCGGCCGTGACGATGGCGTCGCTGTCCAGCCCATAGGCGCGGTAGAGATCGGGGATGTCGCCGGACTGCCCGAATTTGCCGACGCCGAGCGGGGCAATGCGATGCCCGCGCACGGAAGCGAGCCATGACAAGGTCAGGGGATGACCGTCGAGCACCGTGACCAGCGCCGCATCCCGCGCCAACCGCGCCATCAGCCTTGCGATATGCGAGCCGCCGCGCTCGGCGAGCCAGTCGGCGTGCAGGCGATCGGGCGACGTGACGACCAAGAGCCCGGCGCGCGGGATCCGCTCGCCGATGCGGGCGACCGCCATAATCGCCTCGGGCAGGACCGCGCCCATGGCAATGATCGCGATCTCGCTGCCGGGCGGCGGCTCGCGCAGCCAATAGCCGCCGGCGAGAATGCCCGCGCGCAATGCCTCGGTCATCTCCCGCCTCGGCTGCTCGACCGGGCGGGTGGACAGCCGCAGATAAATCGAGCCGCCGTCACGGCGCTGCATGTGCTCGAAGCCCCATGCCATGATCGCCTGCAGCTCGTCGCCGAAGGCCGGCTCGAACATCGTGAGGCCGGGCTGGCCCATGCCAATGAGCGGCGTGAAGATCGATTGATGCGCGCCGCCTTCCGGCGCCAAGGTCAGCCCGCTCGGCGTCGCCACCAGCATGAACCGCGCATCCTGATAGCAGGCATAGTTCAGCGCATCGAGCCCGCGCGCGATAAAGGGATCGTAGAGCGTGCCGACCGGCAAGAGCCGAGCGCCGAACTGCGTCTCCGCCAGGCCGAGCGCGGCCAGCAACAGGAACAAATTGTTCTCGGCGATGCCGAGCTCGATATGCCGTCCGGTCGGCGACAGCACCCATTTCTGCGCCGAGGGCAGGCGCCGCTCGCGGAAGACGTCGGGGCGCTCGGTGCGATGAAAGACGCCGACCTGATTGACCCAGCCGCCGAGATTGGTCGAAACCGTGACATCGGGCGAGGTCGTGACGACGCGCGCCGCCAAATCGCCCCCTGCCCGCGCGATTTCGTTCATCAGCTTGCCGAAGCCTTCCTGCGTCGACAGTTCCGCGCTTGGTGGCAATTGCACTTTCGGCATCGGCAGGGCCGCAGCACGCTGCGCCGGCGGCGCGGGTCGCCGGGCGAATTCGACGCCAGCCAGAAACTCGCGCAGCCGCCGCACCGGCAGGTCGAGGCCGGCGAAGGGCTCCCACTCCTCGCCCTCGGCGATGCCTTGAGCGGATTTCCAGCTCTGCATCTGCGCCGGATTCATCAGGCCGGCGTGATTGTCCTTGTGGCCCGCCAGCGGCAGGTTCCAGCCCTTGACGGTGTAGGCGACGAAGCAGTGCGGTGCGTCATCGACGGCGGCCGCATCGAAGGCTTCGACGAGCGCTGCCATGTCGTGGCCGGCGAGATTGGTCATCAGCGCATGGAGCGCCGTATCGTCGTGCGTCTCGAGCAGCCGGGCGATGCCGGGCTCGCCGCCCAGTTCGGCGGCGAGGCGCTGACGCCAAGCGGCGCCGCCTTGGAAGGTCAGCGCGGAATAGAGATCGTTCGGGCAATCGTCGATCCAGCGGCGCAAGGCCGCGCCGCCCGGCGCCGCGAAGGCGGCTTCGAGCCGCTTGCCGTATTTGAGGGTCACGACCTTCCAGCCGACGGTGGCGAAGAATGACTGGATTTTGTTGAAGAGCTGGTCGTTGACCACGCCGTCGAGGCTTTGCCGGTTGTAGTCGATGATCCACCAGAGATTGCGGACCTCGTGCTTCCAGCCTTCGAGCAGCGCCTCGAACACGTTGCCTTCATCGAGCTCGGCGTCGCCCACGACCGCGACCATCCGGCCCATGGCGCGGCCGGCCGGCGAAAATCCCTGCAGCCGCACATAGTCCTGCACGAGCGAGGCGAACAGCGTCATGCCGACGCCGAGCCCGACCGAGCCGGTCGAGAAATCCACGGGGGCCGTGTCCTTGGTGCGGGAGGGATAGGACTGGGCGCCACCAAAGGCGCGGAAATTCTCGAGCGCGTCGCGGCTCTGGCGCCCCAGCAGGTACTGAATGGCATGGAACACCGGCGCCGCATGCGGCTTCACCGCGACGCGGTCTTCGGCGCGCAGCGCGTGGAAATAGAGCGCAGTGAGCAAGGTGACGGCCGAGGCGCAGCTCGCCTGATGGCCGCCGACCTTGAGGCCGTCGCGGTTCGGCCGAATGTGATTGGCATGATGGATCATCCAGGTCGCCAACCACAGCACCTTGCGCTCGAGCGCACGGAGAAGGGCAAGCCGATCCTGGGCCGTCGCGGCGGCAATCTTGGTCAGGGTGCGCTGTGGTTGGGGCATGGGCCGACTCTAACCGAGGGCGGCGCAGAAAATCATTGCAAAGATGCTACGAATTGCCCGAGATTAGGCACGTCTATAGCGTCTCGGGGGCAGTTTTGAGCGAAAAATTGCTAGATCCGGCACTCGACGCCATCGATCGCAAGATCTTGGCATTGCTCCAAGAGAATGCCCGGCTAAGCAACGTCGAGCTGGCCGACGCGGTGGGTCTGAGCCCCTCGCCCTGCTTGCGGCGCGTGCGTGAGCTTGAGCATGCCGGCGTGATCCGGCGCTATGTCACGTTGCTCGATCCCGCCCGGGTCGGCCTGCCGGTCAGCATCTTCGTCAACGTGACCTTGGAGCGGCAGGTGGAGCAGGCGCTCGAGCGTTTCGAGGCCGCGATCCTCAAACGGCCCGAGGTGATGGAATGCTACCTCATGACCGGCGACGCCGATTATCTGCTTCGCGTCGTCACCGCCGACCTCTCGGCCTATGAGCGCTTCCTGATGGATCATTTGACGCGCGTGCCCGGCGTCGCCAGCATCAAGTCGAGCTTCGCGCTGAAGCAGGTCAAGTACCGCACCGCGCTGCCCGTCAGAGCCGAGCATTGACGGTGGGCCGATCCTCGGCGATACCGTGACCACCTGGCATTGTCTATGAGGTGAAGCGATGATCGAGACAACCGAAAGCGCGCCCGTCTTGGTCGTCGGCGGCGGCATCGGCGGCCTGGCTGCGGCTTACGCGCTGGCCCGGAAAGGGGCGCGCGTTCGCGTCCTCGAGCAAGCGCCCGAGTTCAAGGAGATCGGCGCCGGCATTCAGCTCGGCCCCAACGTCTTCAAGATGTTTGAGGCGCTCGGACTGACCGATGCGGTGATGCGGCTTGCCGTCCTGCCGGAGAGCCTCATCATGATGGACAGCGTCACCGCCAAGGAGGTGACGCGGCTTCCCCTCGACGACAAGTTCCTGAAGCGCTTCAAATACCCGTACGCCGTCATTCACCGGGCCGATCTGCATCGCGCGCTTTATGAGGCGTGCCTGCGCGCGCCGCTCATCACGCTCGAGACATCGCGCAAGGTGGTCTCGCTCGAGGATCATGGCGATCGGGTTTCGGTGCGCACGCAGGAAGGGCCGGAATACGAGGCGGCGGCGGTGATCGGCGCCGACGGGCTGTGGTCGACGGTCCGCTCGATTCTGGTCGGCGACGGCAAGCCGCGCGTCTCCGGCCATATCACGTATCGCGCGGTTCTCCCCGCCAGCGAGATGCCAGAGGCGCTGCGCCGCTGGTCGATGATCATCTGGGCCGGCGACAAGACCCATCTCGTGCAATATCCCCTGCATGGCGGCGAACTCTACAATCTCGTCGCCGTCTTCCACAGCGACCGCTACGAGGAGGGCTGGGACAGCTACGGCGATCCCGCGGAACTGCACGCGCGCTTCGCCGACAAATGCGTGGAGGTGCGCACGCTGCTCGGCAAGATCGAGAGCTGGCGCATGTGGGTGCTGTGCGACCGCGAGCCGATCAAGGAGTGGAGCCGCGGCCGCGTGACCTTGCTCGGCGACGCCGCGCATCCCATGCTGCAATACCTGGCGCAAGGCGCGTGCATGGCGATCGAGGATTCGGTCTGCCTCGCCGACAAGATGGATGAATCGCGCGGCGACTTCGCCGCCGCCTTCCGCGCCTATCAGCAGGCGCGCTACCTCCGCACCGGCCGCGTGCAGATCATGGCCCGCGTCTATGGCGAGTTCTATCACGCCTCGGGCGTCGCCCGCGAACTCCGCAACCTCATGCTCTCGTCGCGGACGCCGGAAGAAGCGTACGAATCGATGGCGTGGCTCTATGCCGGCGTTTGATCACACCACGATCGCCGCGCGAGCCTCTTTGGGGAAGAGCTCGTCGGTGGTGATCCGGCGGTGCGCGACGCCTTGCTCGAAGCAGTATTGCAGAAAGGCGTCGAGCGTCTTCCGATTGGCCTCGACGCCATAGGGCCAGAGATCGCCGCCGCCGAACACCAAGTCGCGCCCGACCGTCTCGGCATATTCGGGCAGCCACGGCAAGGGAATGCTGGACACGGTCTTGTCGAGGATGCGCGCGAGGCTGCGGCGCTTCGCCTCCTCGAAGGCGAGACAAAGATTGCGCGCAACCCAGGGCTTGGCCTCGAAGACGTCGCGCCGCAAGACGACGCCGTGCATGATCGGAAAGATCCCGGTCTCGCGGAAATAGGCCTCCTCGACTTCGCGGTAGTTCGGGAAGAGCCGGCCGATGCGGGGATCGCCGGCGAGAAACGCATCCGGCGGCCGGGCGCTGATGATGGCGTCGATCTCGCCGGCGACCAGCAGTTCCGGCAGCGTCCGATCGGGCACCGAGCGCAGGCTCAATCCTTCCGGCAGGCGCAGGACCGCCGTCTCCACGCGGCCGGGAGCGTTCACCCCTGCCTGCAGCCACTCGATGCGGTTCAAGGGGATGCCGATCTGATGATTGAGCCAGCCGCGCGCATAGACCGTGGCGGTCTGCGACCACTGCGGCACGCCGATGCGGCGGCCCGCGAGATCCTCGGGCCGCCGAACCGGGCCGTCGGTCCGTACAAAGAAGGCCGACTGACGGAACACCCGTGACGGGAAGATCGGCAAGGCAACCATTCGGCGATCGTCCCGCGAGAGATATGACGCGAGATTTCCCATCGACATCTCCGAGACCTCCCATTCGAGGCGGTCGAGAAAGCGATGGATGATCTCTTCGATGTTGCACATGAGGACGGTGAGCTCGATGCCTTCTGGCTTGACGCGGCCGGTCGCGAGATCCCGCACATGCTCGTAGTCGCCGATAGCAAGCGTAAGCCGAATGTCTCCCATCATGCCCCTCTCCTCCCAACCTAGGCCTTTCACGCGGCGGTAGAGCACCACGTCGCCCGCGCAAAAACAAGGTCCTGGAACGCGGCGCGACTTCCTCCTATCGTCCTCCCCACGGGATTGAGCGTTAAGGGAGAGTGCCGCCGTGACGACCGAGCATTCAGGGGTTTGGGCCGAATTTCCTGCCGACACCGTCGGGGACGCGCTGGTCGCGGCAATGGTGATGGGCGGCGTCGATCATCTCTTCTTCACCTCCGGCACCGAGATCGGCTTCTACCAGGAGGCGATCGCCAAGGCGCGCGCGCAGGGCCGCAAGGCGCCGCGGCTCGTCATGGTCACGCACGAGCATGCCAGCCTGAATGCGGCGCTGGGATATGCGGCGGTGAGCGGCAAGCCCGCCGCCACGGCCGCGCATGTCGACTGCGGCACGCAGCATTACGGCGGCGCCATCCATACGGCTTGGCGCAGCGGCTTGCCGATCCTCATCACCGCCGGCGCCGCGCCCGTCGCCTACCCCGGCTCGCTGCGCGGCGCGCGCGACGGCGCGCATCTGTGGATGCAGGACGTGTTCGACCAGAACGGCATCCTCCGGCAATACACCAAATGGGACCATCGCCTGGAATTCCAGGACAATCCAGGCATCGTCGTCAGCCGCGCGCTGCAGGTGGCGCGCACCGCGCCCGCGGGTCCCGTCTATCTCAGCCTGCCGCGCGAGATTACGTTCCTGCCGATGCAGGGCGCGCGTTTCCCGACGACGGAGCAGCTCGGCATCCCCCGCCCGGCATTTCCCGACCCGGATGGGATTCGCGCGATCGCCGACCGGCTGATTAAAGCCAAGAACCCGTTCATCGTGGTCTCCAGCAGCGGCCGCAATCCCGCGACGGTGCGGCCGCTCGTGGACCTGTGCGAGCTTTTGGGGGTCGGCGTCGTCAACGCGGCCTGGCGCGGCTATCTCTCGTTTCCGATGACGCACCCGCTCCTGCAAAGCGAGGGCGCGCTCAGGGATGCCGATGTCGTTGTCGCGCTCGATGCGAGCATCCCCTGGATACCCGAGGGGGACACGCCGCCGCGCGAGGCCTATGTCGCAGTGATCGACCTCGATCCCATCAAGGCGCGGATTCCAACCTACGAATTCACCGCCGATATCCGCATGGCCGCCGATCCGCTGCTGGCGATCGAGGCGCTGATGGCGGCTTGCCGCGACAAAATCTCCGCCGGCGACAAGCGACGCTTTGCCGAGCGCGCGGCGGCCTGGGCCGAGACCACCAAGGCGCGCTGGCAGAAGCTCGAGCGCGAGGTCTCGGCCAAGGCGACGAAATCGCCGATCGACCGCGAATGGCTTTCCTATCAGATCGGCCAGACGCTCGACGACAATTGCCTCGTGCTCGACGAGACGACCACGGGGAACCGGGTTTACCGTTATCTCCGCATCGACCGGCCGGGCTCCTATCTGACCAACCCCGGGAGCTGCGGCGGCTGGGCGACCGGAGCCGCACTCGGCGCCAAGCTCGCCGCGCCCGATCGCGACGTAGTGGCGCTCACCGGCGACGGTTTCTATCAATTCGGCGTCCCCAATGCTGCAATCTGGTCGGCCGCGCATCACAAGGCGCCGTTCATGACCGTGGTCTATGTCAATCGCAGCTACGGCACCGGCACGGTCCTGGTCGATAAGGCCTTTCCCGGCGGCTATGCCGCGAAATCGGGATTCGAGGGCGGCTATTTCGATCCGCCCATCGATTTCGCGCGCGAGGCCGAGGCGGCCGGCGCCTATGGCGAGACCGTGACCGATCCTGCCGAGATCGCGCCGGCGCTGAAGCGCGGGCTGGCGGAAATCCGCCATGGCCGACCGGCGGTCATCGCCGTCCGCTTGCCGAGGCTTCTGCGCGACGATTGACGGCGCGCGCAGCGCCGCTAAAGGAGGGCGGAATGCCGAAGACGATCGTTCGATGGGCGATGCTCGCGGGGCTGGCGCTCGTTGCGGCAATGCCGGCGCGCGGCGCCGAAGGCGCATACGAGATCAACGTCATCCTGCCGTTGAGCGGCAACAGCGCTTTCCTCGGCAAGACCGAGCAGCAAGGACTGCTGCTGCAGGAGAAGCTGATCAACGACACCGGCGGAATCCATGGAAGGCTCGTGCATTTTGCCATTCGCGATGATGAGTCGAGCCCGCAAGTTGCGGTCCAGCTCACCAACGATGTCATCGCCAAGAACCCGCCGCTGCTGCTGGGCTCGTCGCTCACTTCGATGTGCAACGCGATGGCGCCGCTCGTGCAGAACGGGCCGGTGATGTATTGCTTCTCTCCCGGCATTCATCCGCCGCCCGGCAGTTTCGTTTATACCGCCAACGTCTCGACGCTCGATCTCGCCCACGCGCTCGTCCGCTTCTTCCGCCTCAAGGGCTGGACGCGGCTTGCGCTCATGACCAGCAGCGACGCGACTGGCCAAGATGCGGACCGCGGTCTGGCCAGCGTTCTCGCGCTGCCGGAGAACCATGACGTCACCGTCGTCGAGCATGCCCATTTCAATCCCGCCGATATCAGCGTCGCGGCCCAGCTCGCGACCGTCAAGGCGGCGAACCCGCAGGCCTTCATCGCTTGGACCACGGGATCGCCGGTCGCGACCGTCTTCCGCGCCATCCAGCAGGTCGGGCTCGACGTGCCCGTGGGCACGACCTCGGGCAACATGACGCATGCGGAGATGACGCAGTTCGCGGCGTTTCTGCCGAAGGAGCTCTACTTTCCCAACGCGGAATGGCCAGTCGGCGACGATCCCCGCGTCACGCTCGATCCCGCAGTGGCGGCGAAGCAAAAGGCGTTCTATGCCGCTTACGCTGCCGCCAGCAGCAGCCCGGACGAAGGCGCCGGGCTGAGTTGGGACCCGACCTCGGTCCTGGTCGACGCGCTGCGCGCGCTTCCCGCCACTGTCACGGCGGCGCAGCTCAATGCCCATCTGCAAAAGCTTCAGCGCCAGCCCGGCGTCAACGGCATCTATGATTACGTGAAGACGCCGCAGCGCGGCCTCGATCTCGAGGACACCATCGTCACACGTTGGAACGCCAAGACTGGGCGCTGGGAGCCGGTGGCGAAGCCGACGGGAGTGCCACTCGGATAGTTGCCGCGTTCGGGGCAGCCCGGTCTCCGCGCGGCGCTTTTGTCGGGGGTCGGCGTTTGCGTCTGCGCATTCTCTTCGGCACCACGGTGTTGGTGCTGGGCCTCGCGGCCTATGGACTTGCGGTCGCAGTGCTCGCCGTGCGCGTCCTGCCGCGGCAGCCGCTGCTCGAGATCGTTTTCTACGCCATCGCCGGGATTGCCTGGATCGCGCCCGCGGCCTGGCTCACCCGTTGGATGCAAGCGGCGGCGCCGTATCGGCCGCCGCCCGGCGACTGAGGCGCCTCAGCTTGCGCGGGTCGAGACGATTGCGTTAAATCAGCGGACTTCTTCCCCGCGAAAGGACCTGCGGCGATGATGCGCGTGGCGGTTCTCGACGACTATCAGGGCATTGCGCTCAAGAGCGCCGATTGGCAGAGCCTTCATCCCGCGGTTCAGATCGAGGCCTTCCCCGAGCACATCGCCGATCAGGACCAGCTCGCGCGGCGCCTCCACACCTTTGAATGCGCCGTGCTGATGCGCGAGCGCACGGCCTTCCCCAAATCGCTCATCGAGCGTCTGCCGAATCTGCGCCTCATCGTCACCGCCGGGATGCGCAATGCGGCCATCGACCTCGAGGCGGCGACCCAGCGCGGCATCCAGGTCTGCGGCACGGAAATGATGGGCTATTCGACCTCGGAGCTGGCCTGGGGTCTCATTCTCGCGCTCTTCCGCCGCATTCCCGCGGAGAACGCGGCGATCCGCGCCGGGCAATGGCAGACCGCGGTGGGGCACAGCATCAGGGGCAAAACCCTTGGCATCCTCGGCCTTGGCCGCCTCGGCGCGCAAGTCGCGGCGGTGGGCAAGGCCTTCGGCATGGAGGTCACTGCCTGGAGCCAGAACCTCACCGACGCCAAGGCCGCCGAGCACGGCGCCACGCGGGTGAGCAAGGAAGATCTCTTCGCCCGCAGCGATGTCGTGAGCCTTCACGTCGTTCTGAGCGAGCGCACGCGCGGCATCGTCGCCGCCACCGATCTCGCGCGGATGAAGCCGACGGCCTATCTCGTCAACACCTCGCGCGGGCCGATCGTCGCGGAAGCAGCGCTTCTCGACTGCCTGCGCAACCGCCGCATCGCCGGCGCCGCGCTCGACGTCTTCGACCAGGAGCCGCTGCCCAAGGATCACCCGCTCATCGCGCTCGACAACGTCATCCTGACGCCGCATTTGGGCTACGCCGTCGAAGAGTCCTACCGCATGGTTTACGGTCAGACGGTCGAGGCCATTCGCGGCTTCCTCGCGGGCAAGCCGGTCCGGCCGATCAATCGCGTCGGCTAGCCGGACCGCGGGGCGTCGGCGACAAGGAGGAGCGCCATGATCAGGACGAGGGGCGTCGCCCATTTCTCGATTCCCGTGACCGACACGGTGCGGAGTCGAGACTTCTACTGCCAGCGTCTCGGCATGAAGCTGCTCGCCGATGTCGCCTCCGAAGGCATGGTGTTCCTCGATTCCGGCGGCGACTGTGTCATCCTGGTCCGCGTCGAGGCGCCGATCTCGACCGCCGGCGTGCGCAACCTGCATCACGCCTTTCTCGTCGCGCACGACGATTACGACGCCACCCTCCAGGAGCTCAAGGCGAGCGGCGTCAAGGTGCTCTTCGAGGAGGATCGCCGCCAGGGCGTCGTCAACGGCCCGCGGGTCTATTTCGAAGATCCCGACGGCAACACGCTCGAGCTCATCGATCTCACGAGCTACAAGGGTTGAATGCGGCGCGCGGCGAAGCGCTTTCTGGCGGCCGCGCTGCTCGCCTTGGGCTGGGCGCAGGCCGCGCCGGCGCAAACGCAAGTCGATCTGCAGCTCGTGCTCGCCGTCGATGCTTCGGGCAGCGTCAACGATGTGCGCTTCGAGCTGCAGAAGCAGGGCTATGCTTCGGCCTTCCGCAATCCGCGCGTGCTCGCCGCCATCGGCGCCGGCGCCAATCGGGCGATCGCGGTCACGATGGTGCAGTGGACCGGGCCGACGCTGCATGTGCAGGTGCTGGATTGGTCGCGGATCACCGACGCTGCCTCGGCGGCCGGCGTCGCCGCGGCGATCGACCGCTCCTCGCGTGGCCTCTTCGGCGGCGGGACGTCGATCAGCGGCGCCATCGATTACGCGATGACGCTCTTTCCGCAAAGCCCGTTCCAGGGAGTCCGGCGCGTCATCGACATTTCCGGCGACGGCGCCAACAACCGCGGCCGCCCGGCGTCCCTGGCGCGCGACGAGGCGGTGCGTGCCGGCGTGTCGATCAATGGCCTGCCGATCCTGACGCTCGAGCCCGATCTCGATACCTATTACCGCGACAATGTGATCGGCGGACCCGGCGCCTTCGTCATCGTCGCGCACACCTATGATGATTTCGCCGAGGCGATCCTGGATAAGCTCATCTCGGAGATCGCCGCGAGGGAAAAGCCGCGGGAGCGGCGCGCGTGTGGCGATGGACCGCGATGCCGGACTTTGCCTATGATGGATCAGGCATTTTCCGGCGCGGCCTTGGACCGATGAGCAAAGCGCATTCATTGCCTGCTCCGCAGCATCGTCTGCCCAGTCGCATCGCGAGCTTCAGTCCCAACCGGCTCAAGCTCGGCATTTTCGGCAGCAACTGCTCTTCCGGCCGAGCCGCGACCACGGTGGCCGAGCGTTGGTCCGGCAGTTGGGAGGACAATCTGCGTCTAGCGCAGATGGCCGATGATGCGGGCATGGATCTGATGCTGCCGATCGGGCGGTGGCGCGGCTATGGCGGGGCGACGAATTTCGAAGGATCGACCTTCGAGACCGTGACCTGGGCCTGCGGGCTTCTGGCGCAGACCAAGCGCATCAGCGTCTTCGGCACCGTGCACGCGCCCTTGGTCCATCCGGTCTATGCCGCCAAGCAATTCGTCACCGCGGACCACATCGGCCGAGGACGCTTCGGGCTCAACATCGTCTGCGGCTGGAATCAGGACGAATTCGACATGTTCGGCGTCGATCAGCGCGAACATGACATGCGCTATGAATACGGCGAGGAGTGGCTTGCCGCCATCATGGCGATGTGGGAGCGGCCGGACGAGTTCGACTTCGACGGAAAATTCGTCAAATTGAAGGGCGTCCAGGCCGAGCCCAAGCCCTATGGCGGGACGCGTCCGCTCGTCATGAACGCCGGCTCGTCGCCCGCCGGCCGCGCCTTCAGCACCAGGAGCTGCGACGTGCTGTTCCGGCCGCTGGGCACGCTCGAGGCGGGCGCGCAGGACGTGCGCGATACCATCGCCGAGGCCAAGGCCCATGGCCGCGAGATCGGCGTCTTCTGCAATGGCTACGTCGTCTGCCGCCCGACGCGGAAGGAGGCCGAGGATTATCACCGCTACTACGCCGAAGAGCACGTGGATTGGCCCGCGGTCGAGCATCTCATCGCGCTCAACGCGATCAATTCGCAGTCCTTCTCGCCGGAGTTCTACCGGCAGTTCCGCATTCGCTTTGCCGCTGGCCATGGCGGCTTTCCGATGGTCGGCGATCCCGACCACGTCGCCGGCGCGCTCGCCAAGGTGAGCGAGGCCGGCTTCAGCGGCATCTGCTTTTCCTTCGTCAACTACGTCGACGAGTTCCCCTATTTCCGCGACGAGGTGCTGCCGCGGCTCGAGCGCATGGGGCTGCGGCAGAAGCGGGCGGTCGGCTAGAGCGGTTTCCGACCGGGCGCACCTCCGGCCAAATTGGCTTCGTTTCGCCGATTTTAACTTTTGCGCCTCCTCCTGCCGGCCTCGCGCGGTCGAACGCAGATTACGTACAGATGGTCCGGCCGCGCACGCCTGTCAAGTCGCGGCACCGCCGAAGCCCGCGACATCGGCGTCGTGCAGCAGATGCGGCGCGCCGTAATCGCGCATGATCTGCGCGGGATCGCGATGACGCGCCGCACCCTCGAGATAGGCGCCGAGATAGCGGGCATGGGCGACGATCCGGCTGCCGAAGCGTTGCTGCGTCCGGTCGTAATGCGCGAGCGCGGCCGCGATGTCGCCTTTGGACGCGACCAGCGCATCGGCGAGGCTCTGCGCATCGAGCGCCGCCTTGGTGATCCCGGCCGCGACATGCGGCCGCGCGATGAAGGCCGCATCGCCCAAGAGCGCCACCCGGCCGAAGGTGAGACGCGGCGATTCCAGATCGAAGATCGCCTGCAGCAAGGGCTGCCTCGCCCGCACCACCATGGCCGCCGCCTCCGGCGCAAAGATTTCCTCCGCCGCCGCCTTGACCTCCTGCAGCAATTCGCGCCGGATCAGCGGCGGCGGGATCGCGATGCCGTGGCAGCGGCCCGCAGCGTCGGTGAACAGCGCCGGCACCGTCGTCTCGAGATCGGCCGGGCGATACCAGATGAAGTAATAGCGCCCGCCACTGGCACGCGCGTGCTCGCCATCGCCTGGAACGGGCATCGCCAGCATCATTTCGCCTTCGGGAAAGGAAAAGACGATGTGCTCATCGACCAGCGCCCTCGTCGCCGGCGACAATTCATCTTCCGCGAGGATGCCGCGCCAGGCGACATAGCCGGCATAGCGTGGCTCGACCTCCGACAGAAATTGCTGGCGCACCGTCGACTGATTGCCATCCGCGGCGATGAGCAAATCGCCGGCGACGCGTGCGCCATCGCTGAAGATTGCGGTGACGTGATCCGCCGCCGGCTCGATGCGCGCGAGCGTCATTCCTGGGCGATAGCATGCCTCGGGCAAGAGGTGACGAAGCCGGCGATAGACGCGCGCCCAGGTGCTCGAGGCCATCGGACGCGGGTGCTCATGCACGATGCCGCCGCTGGCATCGAGCCAAAGATAAGAGCGGATCGCGACACCGATCGACGCATCGAAGCGCGCCCCGATCCGCTGCATCACTTCCAACAGCTCGCGGGAGATGCCGATGCCGGCGCCGCGGCCGGCGAGATCGCCGGTCGAGCGCTCGAACACCGTGACGTTCCAGCCGATGCCGCGGAGCAGGCCGGCGGCAAAGAGCCCGCCGACGGAGCCGCCGATCACCAGGGCATGGGGACGCGCCGACACGGGGTTTCCTCTCTCGCCGGATCTCGCGCGCATTCTAGCGGCGGCGCGCGGCAAACCCCAGTCCCGGCCGCCTCGACCGCCGGGCGTGCCGTGATATAATGCGCGCTGCAACGCTTTTGAACTGATCCGCCGCCAAAGAGGCCCCCCATGCGCCTGGTCGATATCAACCACGTCGCCATCCGAACCCTCGATGTCGAGAAGACCAACCGTTTCTACACGGAGATTCTCGGCATGAGCTTCGCGCCGCGGCCGCCGATGGATTTTCCGGGATCCTGGCTCAAGATGGGCGGGAGCATGATCCACGTCGTCGGCGGCAAATGCGCGCTCAATCCCGACGGCAGCTTCACGCCCGGCGGCGCCGCGGTCGACCATATCAGCATCGCAGCCGAGGGCTTCGACGCCTATGTCGATCACTTCACGGCGAAGCGCCTCGATTGGCGCGAGAACCAGATCCCCGAAGCCGGCATCTGGCAGCTGATGATTCGCGACCCCAACAACATCCTGATCGAACTCAATTTCGACCGCAAGAAAGAGCCCTCCGGCTCGCGCGGCGTCTCGGGCAAGCGGCCCTTCGAATTGGGCAAATTCTGAGACGACGAGTTCGGTCCGCTCACGCTTCGATCAGGAACGGTCCGCGCGGCGTCATGTGCAGGGATTCGGCGCCGGTCTCGGTGATGAGCATGCATTCGCCGAGTTGCACGCCGGCGCGCTCGTCCTTGGTGATGACGTTGGGCTGCACCACCACCATCATGCCGGCCGCCAATCTCATGTCGGGGATCGCCTCGTTCTGACGGCTGGGCGAGCCCAGAACCGGCGGCAAATAACCGCCGCCATAGCCGTGCACGACATCATCATAGGTGGTGAATCCCGCCGCCTCGATGACGCCGGAAGCGGCGACGATGTCGCGCGCATGGCAGCCCGGGCGCAGCACCGTGACGATCGCATCGAAGGCCGCCTGGGCCGCGTCGTGCAGATCGCGATAGAGCGGCGTCAAGGGCTCGCCGACGCTGAAGGTGCGCAGCACCTGGCCGCCGTAGTCAAAGTAATTCGCCGAGAGTTCGCAGGAGATCGCATCGCCCTTGGCGATGGGCCGGTTCGCGGGATGCTGGCACGGCACGCCGATCCGCGGTTCGCGCATCGAAGTGACGCCGAAGAAGTGGATGACGTTGATGCCGCCCCACGGCATGAAGGCACTCTCGGCGATGGCGCCGAGATCGCGCTCGGTGAGGCCCGGACGCAGCGTCGCGCGCAAGGCGGCGATCGAGGCATCGCTCAGGCGCGCGCCGATGCGAAAGCGGTCGATCTCCTCGGGCGATTTGACCAGGCGCAGTTGGAAATAGCTGCGATTGAAGTCGGCGACGTCATCGTATGCGGCGGTGAGTGTCTTGTAATAGGCGACCGGCAGCGGACCGGCGAAGCCGACGCGCCGCGGCTTCGCGCCGCGCCGCGCAAGCTCGTCGAGTACTGACTGTATCGTCGAGGCGCCGCCCCATTGCACATCCGCCTGGGTCATGATCCGCCGGGCCTGCGGCAGATGGTTGTAATACTGGACGAACAGCGTGTCCTTGTCGCCGGGCGAGAAGACCAGCACGGCTTCCCAGGTGGGCAGCCAATCGGAGAGCCAATAGACCGGGCCGCCGCGGCCGCTCGCACCATAGGCAATCAAATGATCGACCCCGGCATCGGCCATGACTCGCGCCGGCGCGCCAACTCGGCGCCGCCGAAGCGCGGATAATCCTGCGCGACAATGTCCAGGAGACGCGCATCGAGGGCGAGGGCGGGCTTCTCAAGCATGGGGCCCTCTTTCGATGGGCTTCGTCATCGCCGCGGCGCTTCAGCGATAAGGCGTTGCGGTCGCCTGGCCCAGGACGTTGATCAGCACGCGCTCATTCGGCGCGGGCTTGCCGTTCACCCGGTCGAGGCACCAGTCGGCCATCATGGTGAGCCAGTTTTCGCCGAGATAAGCCGCGGTGCCGCCGCCGATGCCGTGGCGTTCGCCCTCGTAGACGACCAGCTTCCTCGGCGCAGCGATCCGGCTCACCAGCTCGTCGGTGAATTCGATCGGGCTCAGCTCGTCATCCTCGCCGGCTTGGATCAGCACCGGGCACTTGATCTGATGAGCTTGCGGCGCAAGCGTGAACTGCTCCTTGAAGCGGTCGAATTCGTCCTCCTCGTCGATCCCCGCCATGTACATGAAGCGCATCTTGAAGGAGGGCGAGGCCATGTCCATGAGCGCGTTCATGCCGGGCTCGTGGCAGACGAATCCGACGGCGGCGCCCTTGACCCGGTCGCCCAGCGCCGCTGCGGCTTGCAGCCCGAAATAGGAGCCGAAGCTGACGCCAGAGATGACGAGCCGGTCCCGGTCGATGTGCGGATGCTGGACGAGCCGCTCGTAGACGGCGCGGGCGGCGTCCATATGGTTGGTCGCGGTCACGCAAATCTCGCGAATGGTGCATTCGCCCTGGCCCGGACCGTCATAGATGAAATTCGCCATGCCGCGCTCGAGAAATTTGTCGCCGTACATCGCGCACATGATCTCCTTCGATCCGTCCATGCCGTCGATCGAGATGACGCAGGGGAATTTTTCGCCATGGCGCGGCTCGCGCGGCAAATGGAGATAGGCAGGCAGCGACTTTCCGGAATCGCCGAAGGGGATCTCCATCCGCTCGATCGGGCGGGGCGCATGGCTCACGAATTTGTCGTAGCAGGCGACCATGCGCGAATTGTAGTGGATCGACTTTTCATTGTTCTCGAAGATCGGCCAGCGCGCCGCCGACCACAAAAGGGCCGCGACGAAATAGCTCTCCCGCGCCGAGACCAGGCGACTTTCCTTCTCGAAGGCCTCGGCCTTGATCTCGCGCCGCCGCGCCGCCGTCGCGAATTCGCGGTGCATGTCCGCGAATTTCTTGACCCGGGCGCCGACCGCCCGGAAATCCGCGATGCCCTCCGGCCCGCAGGGGTAAAGCGTATAGCCGAGGCGCGGCTGATCCCACTCCATGCCGACCGCTTGAATGACCGCGTCGACCACCCAACGCTGGTCGTTCCAACGCCTCACCATCTGCTCGGTCTTGGCGCGCATCATCTCGACCTCCTCGTCGCTGCGGCTCTCATTCCGATAGCGGCTAGCTCGAACGCGTCGCCGGCCGGTCGTGGATCGCCCGCCACACGCGTTCCGCCGTCGCGGGCATGGCCAGCGTCTCGACGCCAAGCGGCGCCAGCGCATCGAGAATCGCGTTCATCACCGCGGGCGTCGCCGCGACAGTGCCGCCCTCGCCAACGCCTTTGACGCCGAGCGGGTTGGATTTGCTCGGGACCGGGCTGAATTCGACGGCGATGTTCGGAATGCTGTCGGCGCGCGGCACGGCGTAATCCATGAGCGTTCCCGATAGCAGATGGCCGTTGACGCGATCATGCACGACGTCCTCCATGAGCGCCTGACCGGCGCCCTGGGCGACGCCGCCATGGATCTGACCCCGCGCCAGCAGCGGATTGATGACCGTGCCGATGTCGTCGACTACGGCATAGCGCTCGAGCGCGACCGCTCCCGTGTCGGGATCGATTTCGACCTCGCAGATGTGGCAGCCATTGGGGAAGGTCGGGACATCGGCGGAAAAGGCACCCGCGCCCTGCAGCCCGACGCCGAGCTCCGCCGGCATCCCCACGGGGATGTAGGACATCTGCGCCACCTGGACGAGCGGCATTGCCTTGTCGGTGCCGGATATCGTGAATTTCCCGTCGGCGAACTCGACATCGGCCACATTGGCCTCCATGAAATGCGCGGCAAAGCGCTTGCCCCGCTCGATCACTTCGTCGGCCGCCGCACGGAGCGCGCTGCCGCCAACCATCATGCTGCGCGAGGCGTAGGTGCCGCGGCCGATGGCGATTTCGTCGGTGTCGGCCTGCGCCAGGCGGATGCTCTCGAGCGGAACGCTCAGCCAGTCCGAGACCATCTGCGCGAAGGTCGTCTCGTGCCCCTGGCCATGCGACAAAGTCCCCGCGAGGATGGTAAGCGTGCCGCTGGGGTCGAAGCGAATCTCCATGCGCTCGTTGAAGATGCCGGTGTTGTCGATGTAGGAGATGATGCCGCGCCCGCGATGTCGGCCGGCGGCCTCGCTCTTGGCGCGGCGCGCCTCGAAGCCCGGCCAATCCGCCAGCGCCCGGCACTTGTCCATCGCGGCGGCATAGTCGCCGCTGTCATAGACCCAACCGGTCTTGGTCTGATACGGCATGGCGCTGGGCTTGATGAAATTCTTCTTGCGGATTTCGGCGGGGTCCATGCCCAGTTCGCGCGCTGCCTTGTCGACCAGGCGCTCCATGATATAGACGGCCTCGGGCCGGCCGGCGCCGCGATAAGGCACCGTGGGCGCGGTATTGGTGAATACAGCAGTGTTCATGACATCGACCGCGGGAATGTCATAGACCGTCGGCGCCAGGCGCAGTGAGAACATAACCGGGACGCAGCCCGCGCCTTCGATATAGGCGCCGACATTGTGCAGGGAGCGCCAGCGCAGTGCCAGGAAACGGCCGTCGGCGGCCAGCGCGAGCTCGGCCGTGACGGTCTGATCGCGCCCTTGATTGTCGCCCATGAGCGCCTCGGAGCGCGAGGCGATCCATTTGACCGGACGGCCGATCCGGCGCGCCGCCCAAACCACCATGGCATCTTCCGGATACACCTGTCCCTTCATGCCGAAGCCGCCGCCGACATCGCGAGCGACGACGCGGATGCGGCTTTCCGGTACGTGCAGGATCTGATGGCTGAGGCCGTGGCGCACGCCATGCACGTTCTGGGTGCTGGTGTAGAGCGTGTAGCGCTCGGTGCCCTTGTCATACTCGCCGATGCAGCCGCGCGGCTCCATCGTCGTGGCGCTCAGCCGGTTGTTGAAGAGTTCGAGCCGGGTCACGTGATGCGCCTTGGCGAATGCCGGTTCGACCGCATCGGCATTGCCAATGCGCAAGGTGAAGGATTTGTTGTTCGCCGCGCCCTCGTAAACCAAGGGCGCGCCCGGCGCGACCGCGTCGGCCGCCCGCACCACGGCAGGAAGCACCTCGTAATCAACCGAAACCTGCTCCGCGGCGTCGTGCGCCTGCGCCTCGGTCGCAGCGATCACGACCGCCACCCGCTCGCCGACATAGCGCACACGTTCGGCCGCGAGCGGCAGGCGCTTGGTCCGGTAGCCCTTGGGCCCGCCCATGTCCTCGGGCATCATCTCGGGATCGATGGTGCCGAGCCCATCGGCGGCCCAGTCCTTGCCGGTCAGCACGGCGAAGACCCCGGGCATCGCCTCTGCCGCCGCCTTGTCGATGGATTTGATGAGCGCATGCGCGTGCGGCGAATAGATCAGCGCGGCATGAGCCTGGTGGGAAAGATCGATGTCGTCGACATAGCGGCCTCGCCCCGTCAGGAACCGCGGGTCTTCCTTGCGCGTTACCGGTTGTCCGATGCCGAAGCGCATGTCTGCTCCCTCCGCTGGTTTCTTGCTTGGTCCCGGTCCAAAGGCCCCAGGCCGCCCGCCGCGCGGCCGAATTCGCGCCGCCGCGGCAGTATAGCGACGCCGCGCCGTTCGGCCACATCGTCTTGCCGGCGGCTTCCGGGCCCGGCCGGAACGCGGCCCTGGCCGCCCGAATTGGTCCAGATCAACGCGCCGGGGCGCGAACGAAAAGACGCTTGCCTCGATCTGGCATCGGGAGAGGTCGATGACCGCCGGCGAAGCAGCCTATCTCGTCCTCGTGACTTCTGCGGCCGTCATATTCATGGTCGTATTGGCGTGGGTCAGCTGGTGGTCCGAGCGTTGACCTGAGGCGCCGTGTCCGGCCCGAGCAGCGGGCCGCCGGCGATGGTCCTGCCCGGCACGGTGGGTCGAGCAAAATTCCGTTTGTGATTGCCGGCGCGATGGCGTATGGCGATAACGCCCAGTTGGCCACCTCCCCGATCACGCGCGGACCCGCACGATGGAGAGCGAAGCGACGGTATTCGTTGTGGACGACGACGACGCCGTCCGGGATTCGCTCAAGCTTCTTCTGGAGTCGTCAGGCTTCAAGACCGCCACTTTCGGCTCGGCCGGCGATTTCCTGGATCAAGTCGCGGCGGGGCGCCAAGGCGCCTGTCTCTTGCTCGACGTGCGCATGCCCGACATGGACGGGTTGGCCTTGCTGCATCGGCTCGCCGAACGGCAGGTCAAGATCCCCGTGATCGTAATGACCGGGCACGGCGATGTTCCCATCGCCGTCAAAGCCATGAAGGAAGGCGCCGTCGATTTCATCGAGAAGCCCTTTTCCGACCAGGTCATGCTCGATGGCGTCCGGCGCGCCCTCGAGATCGGGCTGGCGGCGCGGCGACACGAGCAGGACGCGGTTGCGGCGCGCGAACGGCTTCAGCTACTTACGGCGCGCGAGCGCGAGGTCCTGGAAGAGATGGTCGCGGGCAATCCCAACAAGCTCATCGCCTATGAGCTCGGCATCAGTCCCCGCACGGTCGAGATTCACCGCGCCCGCGTCATGGAAAAGATGCAGGCGAAGAGCCTGTCGGAACTGGTCCGAATTGCGCTCGCCGGCGGGGTCGAGCCGGCTTCGCGCCCCAGGCGACGGCCCTAACGCCGCGATGCTCTGCGGTCAGGGGGTGCCCTTGACAGCCTGCGTGATGGCGGCAAGCAGGACCGTGTCGTCGATCGGCTTCTCGAGATAGGCGACCACGCCCAAATCCTCCGCCCGCGAGCGGATCACGCTGTCGCCGCGACCGGTCACGAGAATGACCGGCAGGTTGATGTTTACCGCTTGCGCCGAAGACAAGAAGTCCAGTCCGGTCGTGCCCGGCAAATGCTGATCGAGAATGAGGCACTGGTGCGGCAGCGGCCGGTGACCCCGCACGAACGCATCGGTCGAAGGATAGTCTTCGACGTGCATGCCGTAGGATTCGAGAAGGACCTTCAACGAGTCTCGAACCGCCTCGTCGTCGTCGACGACAATGACGGTCATTCCATCGCTTTCCATTGCCGCACACAGGCTCTCGTGAGGAAAACGCCAATCGGTATCGAAGCGGGTTGAATCGGGGAATTTCCCAAGGGACCGCCCGCGACTTCGCTCAACTGCTGCAACTCGTGCGCTTCATGCGTAGCCCGTCATCACTCCTAGACGCACTCTATGCGAGCCTCGCGCGGCCGCTTTGATCTGCGTCAAGCTGGCCCCGCGCCGTTGCCGGCCAAAGGCTGGCGATTGCCGTGCCGGCCGAGCGGTCAATGCGACATCATCACCGGCACGGTCATGTGCTGGAGAATCGTCCGGGTCACGCCACCCAGTATGAATTCGCGCGTTCGCGAATGGCCGTAGCCGCCCATAACGATGAGGTCGCTGCCGAAATCCGCGGCACGCGACAGGATGGTGTTGCCGACATCGACCTCGGCGCTCACCGTGAAGCTGGCTTCGGCCTTGACGCCGTGGCGCGCCAGATGGAGGGCTATATCCGCGGTCGGAGGCGGCTCATCGCCGGTCTCCTTGATCCCGTGCCCGGGATTGACCCAGAGAACGGTGACCGTTTCCGCAGTCTTCAGAATGGGGAGGGCGTCGTTGGCGGCGCGCGCCGATTCGCGCGTCGCGCTCCAGGCCAGCAGCACGTTGCGGCCGAGCGTCGTGAACCGCCCGGCATAAGGCACGAACAGCACCGGCCGACCGGAGGCGAGAAGCACGTTCTCCGGCAACTGCGCCGTGCCGAAACGCGAGTTGTCCGGATCGACCTGGCCGACAACGGTGAGATCCGCGTGGCGCGCATGGAAGACCGCGGTCTCGGTCAGGGATCCCTCGACGACGCGCCACTCGGCCGCGACGCCAGCGCCTTCCACGGCCGTGCGGAAGGCCGTTTCCAGCCGCGCGGCTTCGGCCAAACCGATCTCGCGCATCTTGGATTGCTGCACCTCGAGCGTCTTAAGTTCCGCTTCGCCGCCGGTGAAGGGCATGCCGCCGCCGAACAGCGGCATCGGCGCCAACACATAGAGGCCGGCGAGATGCCCGCCGTCGCGCCCGGCGATCTCGGCGGCAAGCCGCAGCCGGGTGTCGATGTTGCGGCGAGCGTCGGTCAAAACCAAGACGTCCTTGAGCGCCATGCGGGCCTCCATTGCCGGAGGTCATTGTCCAAGGGATTGAATAAGCCGCCTTGACTTAGATCAACCGCGATCATGGCTTGCGGAGCCGCGGGGGAGCCGCGCGGATTGATCTAGATCAGAGTCTCGGGGCCGCTTGGGTGGTAGGTTAACCCTACCCGAGGAGGGGACCAAAAATGCCCGATCAGATGAAACCGGCCCGCTCGCCCCGCGCGACACCACAAGTCGGCGGCCCGGCGCTGAACGCGGGTTTTCTGACTGACGTCAACGAGCGCGCCGTGGCCTACTGGGCGCGCAGCCTGAGCGCCCTTACCCAAGAGATGACGCAGTTCGTCGAGGCGCGGCTGCAGGAGGATACCGGCGCCTGGTTCGGCCTGGCAAGCTGCCGCAACCTGACCGATATCGTCGAATGCCAGCGCCGCTATGCCGAGAAGGCCACGGCCGATTATCTCGACGAGTACCGGAAGCTCTCGCAAATCGTGCTCAATTTGACGAACGAAAGCTTCACCCCGGCGCGCGGCAGCGAGGGCCGGGCTCCGGATTAGCGCCGCGCCGCAAGGCAAAGCTGCTAGGTCAACCGCTTCGCGACGTGGACCAGCGCGGCGTCGACCGGCGATGAGCTGAGCTCGAAGCCGAGCTCGCGGCAGAGCTGCAGCATGCGCTCGTTCTCGCGCAGCACTTCGCCGACGATCTCGCCGACGCCACGCATGCGTGCGACTTCGATGATCCGCTGCATCATCAGCGTGCCGAGGCCGCGGCTCTGCCAGTCGCTGCGCAGGCCGATGGCGAATTCGGCGCAGCTATTGTCGGGATCGGCGGCGATCCGCACCACGCCCAGAGCGGTACGTCCGCCGTCGGCAAGCGCGATGAGCGCCATCTCGCGGTCGTAGTCGATTTGCGACAGCCGCGCCGCCAGCAAATGCGACAGTCCCTTGATCGGCGCGAAGAAGCGCAGCCGGAGATCGTTGGCGACCATATGCGCGGCGATGTCGTTCAGCAAGGGCTCGTCCTCGGGCCGGATCGGCCGCAGATTCAAGGGGGTCCCGTCGGGCAATTCCGCCGTGCTCTCGAGTTCGCGGGGATAAGGTTTGATCGCGAGCCGCGCGTCGCCGGCCTGCCGTTCGCGGGCAATGCGAATTCGGGCATCGAGCGCGATGACGCCGCTCTGATCGGCCAGAAGCGGGTTGATGTCGAGCTCCTTGAGTTGCGGCTGCTCCGATGCGAGCAGCGAGATCTTGAGCAAGGTCTCGACCAGCGCGTCGCGATCGATCGGCGGCGCGCCGCGATAACCGTCGAAGAGACGGGAAATCCGCGTCCGCGCCATCTGGCTGCGCGCCAGCGCCGCATTGAGCGGCGCCAGCTCGAGCGTCGTGTCGGCAATGAGTTCCACCGCGGTGCCGCCTTGGCCGAACAGCAGCACCGGCCCGAAGACCGCATCCTCGGAGATGCCGAGAATGAGCTCGAGAGCGCCCGGCCAGCGAACCATCTGCTGCACCAGAAACCCTTCGAGCCGCGCCTCGGGCTTGCGGGCGCGGATTCGGGACAGCATCGCCCGCGCCTCGGCGTGCACGCGCTCGCTCGTACCGAAATTGAGCGCGACCCCGCCGACATCGCTCTTGTGGGTAATGTCGGGCGAGCGGATCTTAAGCGCCACCGGAAAGCCGATGGCCGCCGCCGCCGCCGCTGCCTCCTCGGGATCGGCGGCAAGGCGCCAGGCCGGCACCGGAATGCCATAGGCGGTCAGCACATCCGAGGTTTCCTCGGCGTCGAGCCATTCGCGGCCCGCCGCCGCGGCACGCGCCATCACCGCGGCGGCCCGCGCGGAATCGGCGGTGAAGCGGTCAAGCCGCGCCTCCGGCGTCTGCATCAACAGTTCCTGATTGCGCCGGTAGTTGACGCGATGCAGGAAGCCCCGGACCGCGCTGTCCGGCGTCGCATAGCTGGCGATATGGGCATCGGCGAAGAGCCGGCGGGCCGCGGCGGCGGTGCTCTCGCCGAGCCAGGCGGTGATCACATTGCGTCCGCTCAGCCGTGCGGCCGGCGTCTTGTCGAGGGTGGCAATGATCGCTTGGGCCGAATCGGCGGCCGAAGCAAGCGCGGTCGGACAGTTGAGCACCAGCACCGCATCGACGCCGCCATCGGCCAGCAGCGCCTCGAGCGCGGCGGCGTAGCGATCGCCGTGGGCGTCGCCGATGATGTCGACGGGATTGCTGCGACTCCAAGTGCGCGGCAGCGCCTGATCGAGCCGCGCCATGGTCTCTGGCCCGAGTTCGGCGAGTCTGCCGCCCAATCCGATGAGCGCATCGGTCGCGAGCACGCCGGGGCCGCCGCCATTGGTCAGGATGGCCAGGCGATCGCCTTGCTGCGGCCGCGTCTCGGCCAAGGTCTCCACCGCGTCGAAGAGTTCAGCCATGCTCTCGACGCGCAGCATGCCGGCGCGCCGGAAGGCGGCGTCGTAGACGGCGTCCGCCCCGGCGAGCGCTCCCGTATGCGAACGCGCGGCGCGCGCGCTTTCGGCAAACCGCCCGACCTTCACCGCCAGCACCGGCTTGGCGCGGGCAGCCGCGCGCGCGGCCGACATGAACTTCCGGGCTTGGGTTATGCCCTCGACATAGAGCAGGATGGCCCGGGTCTCGGCGTCGCCGGCGAGATAGTCGAGCATGTCGCCGAAATCGACATCCGCCATGTCGCCGAGCGAGACCACGTGCGAGAAGCCGATCCCCTGCGCTGCCGCCCAATCCAGCACCGCGGTGATAAGCGCGCCGGACTGGCTGACGAAGGCGAGATTGCCCGGAAGCGGCGCGATATGGGAAAAGCTCGCGTCGAGCCCGATCGCCGGAACCATGACGCCGACGCAGTTGGGTCCGACGAGGCGCAGGAGGTGCGGTCGGGCCGCCGCGAGGGCCTGCTGCTGGAGCGCCCGGCCCCGTTCGCCCAACTCGCCGAAGCCGGCGGTAATCACCACCGCCGCCTTGGTTCCGCGGGCGCCGAGTTCGGCAAGGAGCCCCGGAACCGTGTCGGGCGGGGTCGCGATGACCGCGAGATCGGGCGTCGTCGCGAGCGATGCGACATCGCGCTGGCATGGCAGGTCCCCGATCGTCTCATGCTGCGGGTTGACCAGCATGAGCTTGCCCTTGAAGCCGGCGCGCCGCAGGTTGCGCAGCACCACCGCCCCGATCGTTCCCGGGTTTGGGCTGGCGCCGATCAGCGCGACAGAGGCGGGCTTGAACAGCTTGTCAAAATTGCGAATCGACATGGCAACACCTTTGCCGCAGGGATGAACGCCCCCTCGAGACACGGCGACGACGGCGCGGATTCGCCCCCGAGCGTTGGCCGCAGCCGTCGGCCCACGCTAGCGGCTGCTTTGATCCATCTCAATGCGTGCCGGATCGGAAAGGCGTTCCTAAAGATCGAGGTTTCGGACCGGCGGCCGAACGGCATAAGGCGGCCTCTTGCGGCGGAGTTTACCATGTCAGACATGCTTCATCCCGAGCAGTTGCGGAAAGATGGCCCCGTCCGCCGCTTGGTCGGCTGCGCCAGGAGGGCGATGGGCAATGCGCGAAAGCGCCGGGCCATGCGCCGGGCGTTCGACGAATGCGGGCGGGCCGGCGTGCTCGACGCCACCTTGGCGGATCTCGGCCTGGACAAGGGTGATATCGGGCCTCTGATCAAGGGTTTCCCCGGATCGGAGGATCTGCTGGCAGCGATGTGTCGACGGATGGGGATCGATGCCATGCCGCTCCAGGATCCCGCGATTGCCCGAGTCATGCAGCGAAGTTGCGCGCTCTGTACCGATCACGGGCGTTGCGCCCGCTGGTTAAAGGCCGATCCGTTCGACGATTATCACGATTTCTGTCCCAACGCGGAACTCGTCGATTTCCTGCGCAAGCGCGCCGCCGCGGCGCGGTGAGGCCATTGCGCAGGGCGCAGTTGAACGCGCGCCGCCGGCACCGATAAACCCATGGTCCGTCCGCTCCTTGGCGCCCTCGCTGGTGCCTCGCTCCCTGCCTTGGCCCTCGTGCTCGATCCGGCGGATGGCGCTGCCGCGGCCAGTTGATTTCACGCACGGAGGCGCTAGAAGCATCCGAGCGATGAAGGGGCTTCGGATGAAGATCGGGTTCGCAGCAGGTTTGGCGGGAATCCTCATGGCAGCGGCGCCTGCCTGGGCGGCGGGCAGCGCCCAAACCGGGGCTGCGCTGGCGCAACGCTGGTGTTCCGCCTGTCATTTGACCAGCAATAATGCAAGCGGCCCCGATACCGCGCCGCCCTTCGCCACCATTGCAGCGCGTCACGGACAAGACCGCGAGTGGCTGCATGCCTGGCTCGTCAGGCCACATCCGCCGATGCCGGATTTGCATCTGACCCGGCAGGAGATCGACGACATCACCGCCTATCTCGAAAGCCTGCCGCGGAGCTGAGCCGCTTAGTCGCGGCCCGGGCCGGGCTCGTCCGGCTCCTCGGTTAGCGACAGCGGCAGGGTGAAGAAGAAGCTTGCGCCGCCCCCGGCGGCGGGTTCGAACCCCATGCTTCCGCCATGCGCTTCCACGATCTGGCGCGAGATCGACAGGCCTATCCCCATGCCCTTTTCCTTGGTCGTGAAGAAAGGCTTGAAGATCTGCATTGCCTGTTCCGCGGTTAGGCCGGGCCCGGTGTCGCGCACCTCGACCAGCACGAGGTCGCCGTCGCGCGCCGTGCGCACCGTCAGCACCTTGTCCTCGGCCGTCGCCATCGCTTCGACGGCGTTCCGCACCAGATTGACCACGACTTGCTGGATTTGGATCTTGTCGATGACCGTGAATGGCCGCGCTGTGGCCATCTCCATGCGGACGAACACCCCGCTCGTCTTGGCGCCGACCAGGCCAAGCGCGCAGGCCTCCTCGACGACCTCGTTCAGGCTCTCCTCGCGCCGCTCCGTCTCCCGTTTCTCGACGAAGCTGCGCAGGCGGCGAATGATCTGGCCGGCGCGCTCGGCCTGAGCGGCAGCCTTTTCGACGGCATCGCCGACGCGCCCGATCGCGTCGGCGCTTTTGATTTCGAGGAGCCGCCTTGCCGCGCGCAAGTAGTTGGCGATCGCGGTCAGGGGCTGGTTGAGCTCATGCGCCAGGCTCGACCCCATTTGCCCCATTTCGCTCAGCCGCGCCACATGCATCAGCTCGCGCTGCAGGCGATCGAACCGGCGATCCGATTCGTGGCGCTCGGTGAGATCGCGAACGAAACCGGTGAAGATCTGCCGGCCTTCGGCGATCGCTTCGCCGACCGAGAGTTCCATCGGAAAGATGCTGCCGTCCTCGCGCCGCCCGGTGACGACGCGCCGCGTGCCGATAATTCGCTGCTCTCCGGTGGCGTGATAGCGCGCGAGGTAGCCGTCGTGTTCCTCGTGGTAGGGCGACGGCATGAGCATGCTCACGTTTCGCCCGACGACCTCCTGGGCTGCGTAGCCGAAGAGCCGTTCCGCCGATGCGCTGAAGGTCTCGACGATGCCGCGGTCGCTGATGACGATCATCGCGTCCGGGATCGTCTCGAGGATCGAGTGCAGGCGTGCCTCACCCTCGCGCCGGCCAATTTCGGCATCCTGGATCGGGCGCAAATCCTCGACGATGGACAGCCGGTGAAGCTCCGGCGTTCGCACCAAGGAGGACGTCACGCGAACTCGGACCGTCCGATCCGTCTTGTCGATATAGCGCTCTTCCGACGAGCAGACCCCGATCTCTCCGGCGAGGAGGCGGGCAAACAGCTCCCGATCCCGTCCGATGTCCTGGGGATGCGTGATGTCCTCGTAGCGGCGCCGGAGCAACTCCTCGCGTTCATAGCCGAGGAGCCGGCACATGCTGCGGTTGACCTCAAGGAAGCGGCCGTCCGGAGCGACCCGGCTCAGCCCCACGGATATCTCATCCAGGAGCTGCCAAAGCGCCGCGGCATCCCGATCGATCATCGCCCTGCTCGTCAAATGGGATTCGACTGAATTGCGCCAAATCGAGGCGGCGCCTACTCGGGCGGGCTAACCTTAATATAAAAGCGTGGTCATTTGTACTGATGAAAGTCAGATTTCCCGGGGTTGGCCGATGGCGCGGTCGAGGCCGAAATCGACGGCTATCACGGTTCTAATGCTCGACGCCAGAGCCGGGGGCCCAGAAATCCGGGCGCGCCCGTTCTCCGCCGAGATCGATGGCGGCACGCAGTCCCACAATTTGCTGTCGGCCGCGGAACCGGCGGATCTTGCGCAGATCGCGACGGCGCTCGGATTCCGAACTGCCGGGGTTACCATTTATTCCGAAGGCGAGACGCGGAGCGCGCAACTCCGGATCGATGATTGAAGCCGGTTCTCGCGGCGTCTCACTCTTTCCGAATGACGCAGGAGCCGGTTAACGCCTTCCGGCATCGGTCCCGCAAGGGATGACCCGGGCGCAGAGGGCAGACCTTATCGGGATTCTCGGTGTTGCAGACCACCGTCAGTTCCTCGTGATCTGCCGCCCGCTCGAAATATTCTTGTCGAAGAGCGGGATTCGGGGCCTGCTGCGCCGCGTGCCAGTAGTATGTCGCAACCTGCCGCAAGTGAGCGAGCCATTGCATCGAAGATCCCCTGTGCACGAAGCGCTTCGCCGGGCACCCTATCGGCAAAAAGTTACCCGGCCATTGACGAGCCCAAGCCGACGCCGTCAGGGGGCCTTATGCATGGCGAAATTCGCGTCCTGCGCGCTGGGAACCGCAGGCAATGCTAAGCGTCGGCGCCCGAGCTTGATGGGGTGGACGGCCCCCGACCCAACGGCATCGCGATGTGCCAGGATGGAGCTGTCAGCTGACCATCAACGGG
>Ga0209415_10000979_pt1 | contig 54296 bp, 51 predicted proteins | sample PeaSoiSIISIP2007_FD_187696 | JGI IMG/M metagenome (GOLD analysis project Ga0209415, IMG submission 187696) | Peat soil microbial communities from Weissenstadt, Germany - SII-SIP-2007 (SPAdes) (version 2) | ecosystem: Environmental > Terrestrial > Soil > Wetlands > Peat | place: Germany... | reverse complement strand
TGGCGTCGGTCAAGTTGGCGCCGAACAGATTGACGTTGGTCAGGTCAGCGTCGGTCAGATTGACGCCGGTCAAGTTGGCTCCGACGAGGTTGGCACCGTTGGCCTCGACACCGGACAGGTCGGCACCGGACAGGTCGGCGTTGAAGAGGTAGGCGTCGACACCGACCAGGTACCCGTCGGCCAGGAGCCAACCGGCGGGAAGAGCCGACGGTGTCCCCGTGATCCCGCCCGACGTGACGCCGGTCAGAGTGTCGCCGGCCAGATCGGTACCGCTCAGGTCGGCGTCTTTCAGGTCAGCACCGGACAGGTCGACACCGGACAGGTCGGCTCCGGACAGGTCGGCTCCGCCCAGGTAGGCGTCCGGACCGACGAAGTACCCGTTAGCCAGGAGCCAACCGACAGGAAGGGCCGACGGTGTCCCCGTTATCCCGCCTGAGACCACCCCGGCCAGCCCGGCACCGCTCAGGTCGGCGCCGTTCAGGTCGGCACCGGTCACGATGACATCGGGACCGACCAGGTATCCGTTGGCGATGACATAGTCCGAAGGAAGCGCGGCCGGCGTTCCGGCGATCCCGCCCGGGGTGATGCTCTCGAAGGTCATGACCTGGCTCAGGTCGATGCCGCTAACGTCGGCCCCTTCCAGGTCGGCCCCTTCCAGGTCGGCACCGTCCAGGTTGGCGTCGGGCCCGATCAGAAGCCCTTGGTGAGCAACCAGTCGGGCGGAAGCGCGGCCGGTGTCCCGAAGATGAGACCCGATGTCACCCCCGTCAGGTCGGCGCTGCCCAGATGGGCGTGGTTCAGGTTGGCCGCTTCCAGGTCGGCATAGGGACCGACCAGATACCCGCGGACGAGCACCCAGGGCGAGGGCAGAGCGGCCGGCGTTCCCGTGATCCCTCCCGAAAAGACGCCGGTCAGATTGGCGCTGGTCAGATCGGCGCCGGTCAGATCGGCGCCGGTCAGGACATCCCCGGCCATGTCGACGTTCTTGAGGTTGGCGTGGCTCAGGATGGCGTCGGTCAGATTGGCGCCCGGACCGATCAGGTAACCGTCGGCGAGCACCCAGTCGGACGGGAGGGCCACCGGTGTTCCCGTGATGCCGCCCGACCTCACGCCGGTCAGGTCGACACCGGAGAGGTCGACACCGGAGAAGTTCAGGTCGGTCACGTGCGTACGACAGGTCCGACCCGTCGAGCTGAGCCCCGTTCAGGTCGGTGTGGGTCAGGGTGGCGCGGCTCAGGCTGGCGCCGTCGAGATCGGCGCCGGCCAGGTCGGTGCTGGTCAGGTTCGTCCTGAAGCTGATGCCGTAATTGGGATCGACGAGGGGAGACAGGTCGTCATTGGACAGATTCGCTCCCGAAAGATCGGCCCCGACGAAGTGGACGCCGTTGAGCGACAGACCGGACAGAGCCACTCCGCTGAGATCGGTGTCGTCGAGGTCGGCCGAACTACAGGTCGTCGTCTCGTAGGCGGGAGCGCACTCGCCGAACGTGCCGTTCAAGGTGGCCCCGGACAGATCGGCGCCGGAGAGGTCGGCCCACGACAGGTCGGCCCCCGTCAGGTCGGCGCCGGACAGGTTCGCGTCGGCCATGGTGACGCCGCCGCAGTAGGAGTCCGGGGCGAGAAAATCCACCGTGGCACAGAAGGACGTCACGGCGCCGGCCAGGTTGGCGCCCGTCAGCTTGGCGTGAGCGATACCGGCGATCGTGCAGCTACCGACGAATGACGGCACCGAGATGGTGCACGCCACCAGAGACGCGTCGGACAGATCGGCATCCTTCAACTGGCCGATGAGAGATCGGCCCGGTCAGGTCAGCCCCCGACAGGTCGGCGTAGTTGAGGTTGACCCCGGACAGATTGGCACCGGACAGGTCGTCACCCGGACAGTTGGTGAAATTGGTCGGGGTGGGGTGGGCGACGATCGTGCAGCCGTCGATGGTGTCGGCATAGGCCGCGCTCGATGTGGCCCCCACGACCGCCATCGGAGCCAGAGCCAGAGTCAGAACACCGGCGACAGCACCGGCCATCAGGCGGCGGTGCGCTCCCCAACGTCGGCGATGGGGCCTGACATGCCCCGTACCGTCGTGACCGGTTCGGGCGGTGTCCTCATTCGGGCGCGACCACATGGCGTCCCCCTTTGCAGCCGGCTGTCGGACCCATGGACCGAGACTCGGTCCGACCCGTCAACTTGGGCTGCGGACTCCATTAGAGCACGGCGAGAGGCCGGCGGCTCTGGCCGTCGTGTCCCCTCACAGCGAAGGCCCGAGAGTGGTGACCTTCCTGGATCGTCGGGCCGCCGAGGCGCCAGGACGTGGACAGGGTGACGGCGAGACGAACGGCGAGAAGGAAGGCGACGGTCACCAGGTGCCAGGGCTTGACGTGTTCCGGGTTGGACATGGAGCTTGAGGTCCCGGAACGAGGTGTGAGTTTCCTGCACGCTCGACAACCACTCAGGGATCCCAGCCGTAGATATTGCATGGGAGTCGTAGTCTCGATCAGCGCCAGCGTCCAAATGCTGAGCTTAGTGTTCCGTGCGCGTGTTGTCGGGAGGAGGTCGATGTGATGACGACCGAGAACGCTCGTAGCACGAGGTCTGAGCTCACAGTGCGAAGCGCTAGACCGGTCGCACTCGCGGCTCTCATCGTTCTTGCCGGGTGCGGCCCGGGCGCTCGGGGGTCACCGGCGACACGCCCCTCAGCCCCGGCCACGTCTGCCAGCAGTGTGGCGTCCACCAGCACCACGACATCGACCGCTGGACCCGGTTCAGCCATCCCGGCCGCGGACGTCCTCAGCTTGCAGATGTTCACCTCCAGCGCCGGGATCGCTGTCGCCTTCGTACCGTCACCGCCCTCCCATGGGTATTGCTGCACGGGCGCTCCCGCCCGACACCGTGACTACCTCGCGGCCACCAGCGACGGAGGAACGAGCTGGCGTGTCACCGGCGTGCTCCCTGGCAACGTCAATCCCGCACAGTCCTATGATCTACAACTGGCGTTTGGTGACCCAAGCGAGGGATACGTCCAGAGCTTCGACCCGGCCGCGACCCTGTTCACCGACGACGCTGGCCGGACCTGGTCGTCGCTGCAACCTCCTGGGCAGCCCACCGCCATCTCGCTCAATGGGCAGGTCCTGTGGGTCGTCTCGAACGTCTGCCCGACGGCCACGACGTCAGCGGCGCTGTGCCCGTCCCGTATCCTGACCTACCTGCTCGGACACCTGACGCCCGCCACCGAGCTGCCTATCCCGACCGAGGGTGTCGTCGCGTCACCAGGAATCTCAGTCAGTACCCGGACAGCGACACTCCTGGACCGTCTCGGACCCAGCTCGGCCGTCGTTGAAGAAGGTTCCGAGGGGGCGCCGTCCAGCCTCCTCGTCACGGTCGATAGCGGCCGGCACTGGACGGCCCTCAGCGACCCCTGCGAAGGCCTCAGCCCGGCTGGCCTCGTCGCCCCGGCCCCAACCACGTGGGTCCTCTACTGCCAGCTCGACGCCGGGATGAACCAGGGAGCGACTCGCCTCTACACCACGAGTGATCAGGGGACGACCTGGACGCTCACCGCTGAGGGCAACGTCGAGGGACCCACGCTCGGAAACATCGGTGACGGCATGGCCGGTGATCTGACCTTGAGCGGTGACGGTCGCGTTCTGTGGCTTCTCGGCTCTGTCGAGGGCGTCTCCAGCAGCGCCGACGGGGGTTTCGACTGGACGAGGGTGCCCATCCAGACCGACGGCTACGACACCGAACTTACCCCCGCCGGTCCGGCCAGTGCCTGGTTGCCCCTCCCCGGAGTGGGCCTGTACCACACCACCAACGGAACGAACTGGAGCAAACTCAGCTGATCGTCGTCCGGTTGGTGGGTGATGGGCCACGTTGGACTTCTATGGCGCAGGACACAACAATGCGGCGCGCCCAGACGGGGGCACCCCGACCTTCTGTGAGAATGCCGCCAAGTCGAGCTTTGGCATCTGATCTGCTGGCCCACAGCACCGACCCAACCGCGCTCTACAGTGGCGGTGTACCCGTGTCTGGCGCGGCCGGACGAGCATCGATCCTCTTCGCATAGGAGTCCCCGAGAACATGAGCACATTTCCCTATCATGACCGCTTCGAAATGCATTCCGTTCTGCCCGAGAAGGGACGCCCTCGCGAAGAGATCCTGGGCGAATTGCGCACGATGGCCGAGGAAGAGGACCTCTTCTGGGAAACCGGGAAGTGCTCGGGCACGATGTACTGCGGCGACCACGACCATTACCAATTTCTCACCGAGGCCTTCGGCCTCTTCGCTCACGTCAACTCGCTCCAACGTGACATGTGCCCGAGCTCGACGAAGTTCGAAGCCGAGATCATCGCCATGACCCTCGACCTGCTGCACGCCGAGGCGATCGAAGACGCCACTCCCGTCGGTCTCGTCACCACGGGCGGCACCGGCAGCATCGCCCACGCCATGCTCGCCTACCGGGAGCACGCTCGCCAACAGCGTGGTGTGCACAGACCCAACGTCATCAAGCCTGAAACGGCTCATCCCGCGTTCGATAAGGCCTGTCACCTGTTTGGCATCGAGCTCAGGCGCGCCCCGGTCGACCCCGAAACCACAATGGCCGACGTCGGGTGGATCGCCGACCACATCGACGATCAGACGGTGGCGGTTGTCGCCTCGGCGTGCAACTATGGCTACGGGACCGTTGATCCGATCCTCGAGTTGTCGGGTGTGACGCTCGGGCACGGCGTTGGCCTCCACGTCGACGGGTGCCTCGGTGGGTTTATCCTGCCGTTCGGACAGGAGCTCGGCTACGACGTCCCCATCTTCGATTACCGCATCCCGGGAGTGACCTCGATCTCGGCCGACACGCACAAGTACGGATACGCCTTGAAGGGCACGTCGGTGCTCACCTTCCGTGATAAGACGCTGCGCAATGCCCAGTACTTCTTCCTGACCGACTGGAGCGGCGGCAAATACTGCTCGCCGGGGATCGAAGGATCGCGCTCGGGCGGCCTGCTGGCGGCCACGTGGTCGGCAATGGTCCAGCTGGGCCGCGACGGCTACCGCCGCTATGCCAAACGCATCTTCGAGACAGCTGCTGTCATGCAGGAGGCGGTACGGTCCCACCCTGAGCTCCGGGTGCTCGGTAACCCGACGTTCCTTTTCAGCTTCACCTCGGACGTCTTCGACCCCTACCACGTCAACGACTTCATGCGCACACGAGGTTGGCGGTTCAACGGCCAGCAGTACCCGAACGCGCTGCACATGGCGGTCACGAGACCGCAGACCCAGCCCGGCGTGGCCGAAACCTTCGCCGCCGATCTCGACGAGGCCGTCGGGTACGCCCTCGCCAACAAGGACGAGCAGCCGAAGTCGGGTGCCATCTACGGCGGGGTCATGGGCGGTATGACCGACGAAGCCGACGCCTTCATCAAAGGGGTGATGGCGGACATGATGGACGGCCAACAGCAGGTCCCCGCCCAGAAGTGAGTGCCGCCCCTCATGAGCGATTCGCCCTGGCCATCGATCTCGGCACCGGGGGGCCGAAGGTCGGCCTGGTGTCGCTCACCGGCGCCGTCGCCTGGAGCGACCACGTCGCCCTCCCCACCCGGCTGTTGCCCGGCGGCGGGGCCGTCCAAGACGCCGAGGAGTGGTGGCGGGTCATCGTCGACGCCACCCGCCGAGCGCTCGCCAGCGGGGTTATTCGGCCCCATCAGGTGGTGGCCGTGGCGTGCACCGGGCAGTGGGCGAGCACCGTGCCCGTCGACGCGCGCGGCCGCCCCGTCGGGGAGTGCGTGCTGTGGATGGACACCAGGGGTGCCAAGCACGCCCGCCTGGCCTTCGGCGGGTCCGTCTCCGGCTATGCACCCTTGCCGCTGTGGCGCTGGGTGCAGCGCACGGGGGGCGCCCCGTCCACCTCGGGGCGCGACCCCATCGGCCACATCCTCTATCTCGAGCACGACGAGCCCGACGTGGCCAAAGCAGCGCGCTGGTACCTCGAGCCCGTCGACTACTTGACCATGCGTTTCACGGGTGTGCCGTCCGCCTCCCACGCGTCGATGACGGCCTCCTGGCTCACCGACAACCGCCGCCTCGACCGTCTCGCCTATGACTCCGCACTGGTGAAAGCGGCCGGCGTCCCCGCCCACAAGTTGCCGCCGCTCCTGCCAACGGGCTCGGTGGTGGGCGAGGTGCAGGGTGAGGTCGCCGGCGAGCTGGGGCTGCCCGCCGGAGTGCAAGTGGTGACGGGCATCCCCGACCTGCACTCGGCCGCCGTGGGCTCGGGTGCCGTGCTCGACTACCAGGCCCACCTCGTGATCAGCACGACGTCGTGGATCAGCTGTCCGGTTCCCATGAAGAAGACCAACCCCATTCACCAGATCGCCTCGGTGCCGGGCATCTCCCACGGCCGGTACTTGGTGGTAAACAACCATGAGACCGCCGGTCTGTGCCTGCAGTGGCTGCGTGACAATGTGATCTCCCCCGATGACGCGCTGCTCGGCCCAACCCCGCTCTCCTTCGATGCTCTGACCGCGCTCGCCGCCTCGGTGCCTGCCGGTAGTGGGGATGTGCTCTTCACCCCCTGGCTGGCGGGCGAGCGATCGCCCGTCGACGATCCCGCCGCGAGAGGCGGTTTTCACAACCTGTCGCTGCAGACGACTCGTGCGCACTTGGTGCGCGCCGTCCTCGAGGGCGTCGCCTACAACAGCCGGTGGTTACACGAAGCCGTCGAACGCTTCGTCGGCCGGCCCCTCGACGGGGTCCGGATGATCGGTGGTGGGGCATCGTCCGACCTGTGGTGCCAGATCCACGCTGACGTGCTCGGTCGCACGATGGAGCGCGTCACCGATCCGATGCACGCCAACCTGCGGGGCGCCGCGTTGTTCGCCGCGCTCGCCCTCGGCGAGGTTGACCTCGAGGGGTTGACCCAGCTGGTGCCGGTCGACGCTCGCTTCGAGCCACAACCGATCGACAGCGCCGTCTACAATCGGCTGTACACGGAGTTTCCAGGCCTCTATCGCACACAGAGGCCGATGTTCGCCCGCCTCAACCGTTCGGGCTGAGCAGCACCGCACAGGGCACGTCTGCACGAAATGTGGGTCCCGTCAACGGTCTTGGCCGATGGCCGAACCGCCTGACGAATCCAGCCGACTGCCCATAGATCACGTCGCCGGTCTCAGGATTCTCTGGCGTCTCCGGAGGGCTCGGGACGCGACATCACGGAAGCCTGAGCCTTGCTTCCTGGGCCCGTCCGTTCCTGCTCCGAGCCTATGTGGACCTCCATTTTCGCGACCGGACAGGGTCGTCTTCTCGGAGCATCCCCTTCGCCACGCTCCGGCGGTAGAGGATTTGGTCCCGATCCAGGGTCGAACTCAACTCAGTGCGGTCGTCATCAGGATCGTCCGTGGCGCGAAATATTTGGTCTTTCGCCCCTGGTGATCTCGGGGGGCGACGACGATGCTTTCGCGATGGGGTGCACAAATGTTCCTAGCTGAGAGGCTCTTCGGTGGGAGGACCACTCCCTGGTACCGCCTGCGTCCGGGCAGAGCCATGATGGTTGTTGTCGGTCTTTTTGCTGTCGTGTCGGTCCTGCAATGGTTCAACGACGGATCCGGCCAAGCGATTGCGGTGCTCTATATCCTGCCGATCGCCCTTTTGGGCGTCACCCGGGGTGAGCGTGGCGGGCTGGCAGGAGCTTCGGTCGGCTTCGTGCTGTTTGCCGTTTTCGAGATCGTCCACAGCAGTGGCGACATCGATGCCACAGGGTGGGCAGTTCGAGCCACGGCGATGTTCCTGCTCGGTGGGCTATTGGGTCATGCCACAGACCGGACGATAGCCAGTGAACAAACTGCGCTCGACGAACAACAGAAGCGCTGTCAACTCGAAGAAGCAAATCACCGTTACGCAGCGGCCATCGAGATCAACGACTCTCTCGTTCAGGAAATGGTCGCGGCGAAATGGATGGTTGAGCAAGGCCTGACCGACCAGGCTGCCGAGATGCTCACTGCCACGATCGCAACCGGTGAGCGGATGGTTGTAGAGCTGTTGCCTAGGCGGGTCTCTCGTCCGGAGGACCCGCCACTAACGGCGCGGGGTCTGCGACCGGTGCTGATGCAATACGCCAATGATCAGCGTGGCCGTCACGCGCCACTGGAGAGCAAGAACAGGGAGTAGCGGGACCCGTACGCGCGCCATCCGTGATCGACCCCGTCGACGAATTGTCGACGCCAGGTCCAAAACGAAAGCGACTGCGTCCTTGCTGAACTGAAGATCGGTTGGACCTGGAAGCCACCACGACGGCGTTGGGGCATCGGTAAACAGCTTGCAGTCGTTCTGCGGGGGGGAGTCACGATGGAGGGCGAGATGCACGTCCCAGATGTCGCTCAGCTCATTCGCGGCACCGATTCAAGGCTCTTTCGGCTCGTCAGGCCCTGTCGCCGTTGCCGTCAATGCGAACGCCTTGGCCCACCGGTAGTCGGGCTTGCCAGCCGGCGAGCGCGTGATGGATTCGGTCACCACGATTTGCCGTGGAACTTTGTATCCGGCCAACCGTCCCCGGCACGAGGCGCGCAGTGCCTCGCCGTCGACTCGGCGCCCCGCACTCGGCTGGACCACGGCTACGACCCGCTCACCGTAGCGCTCGTCAGGCACCCCCACGACGACGACGTCTTCGACGCCGTCGCAGTTCTTCAGGGCGGCTTCCACCTCGTCGGGGAAGACCTTCTCCCCGCCGGTGTTGATGCAGAGCGAGCCCCGACCGAGGACCACGATCGCACCGTTGGCGTCGACCGTCGCCATGTCGCCCGGAAGTGCCCAACGTTTGCCTCCGGTCTCCACGAACGTGGCAGCCGTCTTCTCGACATCGCCGAGATACCCGATGGGAATGTGGCCACTGCGCGCCAGGCGTCCCAAGGTGCCTGAGCCCGGAACCACTGGTCGCAGCTCGTCATCGAGGACGTCGGTGAGTTCGTCAGTATGCAGGCGTGGCGCGCCATATGGGTCGTCGTCGGGGGCCCGCCCACCGAGTTGCCCGGTTTCTGAGGAGCCGAACGCGTCGGCCACGATACGGCCTGGGAGCAGCTCGGCCAGGCGACGCTTGGTCGACGGGGAGAGCACGGCGCCGCCAGAGCCCACGGCCACGAGCGATGAGATGTCGTAGCGGTCCGGGTGAGCATCGAGCTCGTTCAGGAGGGGCCGGGCCATGGCGTCGCCGACCACGACAAGGATGTTCACGGCTTCCGTGCCCACGAGGCGCCATGTCGCGACAGGGTCGAAGCGCCCACCGGGCAGCGTCACGAGCTTCCCACCGCCGAACAGCATCGTGAACGCCAGCCAGTGGGCGCTCGCATGCATGAAGGGCGGGGCAGGGAGTGCGGTCATGCCCGGCCGCATCACCCTTGCTGCGAGCTCCTCAGGGGACCCGATGACGTTGCCGAGCTGGAGAGCGTCGCCGCCACCCAAGGCGGCAAAGAAGATGTCCTCGTGGCGCCAGAGCACGCCCTTCGGCATGCCCGTGGTCCCGCCGGTGTAGACGCAGTAGAGGTCGTCCGCCGATCGCGGCGCAAAGTCGCGGAAGGCTGTCGCGGTCGCCAGGGAATGCTCGTAGTCGTCCCCGAGTCCCGACCCACCGGTGTCGTCGCGGACTTCGAGAAGCGTCCGGCGCTCGGGCATGGCAGCCTGGGCGTCGGTGACTGCCGGGGCGAACCGGCTGTGGAAGACCAGTCCGACGAGCCCGGCGTCTTGGTAGAGATAGCGCAGCTCGGAGGTGACGTATCGGTAATTGACGTTTACGGGCACGGCGCGGATCTTGAAGCAGGCGAGCATCCCCTCGAGGTACTCGGTACCATTGGCCAGCTGCAGACCGACACGGTCGCGTGGCCCGATGCCTGCGCTCAGGAGGTGGTGCGCCAGCCGGTTCGCCCGACCGTCGAGCTCAACGTAGGTCAGTCGACGGTCGTCGGCAACCATGGCGGCCTGATCTGCGGCGACGTCGACCACGCTCTCGAAGAGGTCGGCCAAATTGAAGTCCATCGCCGCTCCCCTTTCCCGGTCGCCACGTGCCTACGTCGTTCGACGTAGTATGGCCTTGGAACGCGTGATATGCCGGACGGCTGGGGTGCCGCCGGAGGGGGGTCCCGTGGAGCACGACCAGTGCACCGTGGACGGAGCGGAGGCATCGGGTGAGGCCGCGGCTGATCGGGGCCTACTGCCCGACTCGACAGGCCAAGGACCACCGTCGCTGGCCGAGCGTGTTGTCGCGCCTTATCGCGCCGTCATGAAATTCCTGGGGCAACGAGCGCTCGCCCGGGCCACGCTGGCCGTGCCACGCACCCTGCGCTTTATGACGGCGACGATGATGAGCGGCGAGGTATGTGAGGCAGTGCCGGCGCCGAGCCTGTCATTGGCCCTGGTGGGCGGTGTCGCCATGGACGAGGCCCTGCTGGCCATGGCCATGGCGCCCAGCCGGTTTCCTCGCCGGGCCGACTTCGCTCGAGTGAGCGGCGAGCTCGCCGACGCCAGGCGGATGTTCTCCCGCCGGGGTTGGATCGCTCGGCCCACCTCCTATCACCGCACCCCGCCGCCTCTCACCGGACAGGACGTCGAGTTGAAACGCGGATGGGCGCTTGGCCTCCACTACGAACGGATCACCTACGACAGCGACTTCTCGACACGCGCCGGCGAGCCGGGCGGCGAACGGTGGATGGCCTACGATCCCAACCGTCGGGCGACCGCAACCATTGTCCGTCACCGCGGCGAGCCTCGGCCATGGGTGGTGTGCGTGCACGGGTTCTGTATGGGATACCCCTTCATGGACTTTAAGGGCCTGCACACCGCCAAGCTGCATCGTGGGCTCGGGCTCAATGTCGCTATGCCGGTGCTGCCGTTGCACGGGCCCCGCAAGGTAACGCGTGTGAGCGGGGAGCCTTTCCTCTCCTTTGACATGATGAATACCGTTCACGGGTTGACTCAGGCCGTTTGGGACATCCGCCGCCTCGTGTCGTGGATCAGGGCCCAGGGTGCGACGTCGATCGGACTATACGGAGTGTCGCTCGGGGCATACGTCGTCTCCCTCCTGGCCGGGATCGAAGAAGGGGTCGACGCCGTCGTGGCCGGCATCCCGGTGGTGGACTTCCCGGCGCTGTTCCATGAGCACAGCCCAGTCCACCTCCGAGCGCGATCGATCGAGCACCGGATCATGGGGGGCGTCGCCGAAGACGTCTACAAGGTGGTGTCGCCGATGAGCTTCGAATCGAAGGTACCGCACGACCGACGTTACATCTTCGCTGGCTACGGTGACCGCCTGGCCTTCCCGGAGCAGGCCCGCATGCTGTGGGAGCACTGGGACAAGCCGCGTATCAGCTGGTATTCGGGGAACCATGTGGGCTACTTGTGGTCACGCCAGGTGGAGGCGTTCCTCGGCGAGTCGCTGGCAGCGTCCGGCCTCAGCTGCACTGGCGCCGACACTGAGGGCTGAGCGTTGGAGCCGATGGTGGGGCTGGATGCCAAGTTCCTCTACTCAGAGACGCGCACAACCCACATGCACACCTTGAAGGTTGCGGTGTTCGACATGTCGGGTCTCCCCGACGGATATTCCTATGACGAGATCGTCGAGCTGTTCGGCCAACGGCTCAACCGACTCCCCCCGTTTCGTCGACGGGCGGTGTCGGTCCCATGGGGACTCGGGCACCCGGTGTGGGTCGAAGATCCCGCCTTCGACCTGCGAAGACATATCACCCGTCGCCGCGCCACCGAGCCGGGAGGGGACCGCGAACTCGCCGCAGTGGTGGCCGACGTGGCGAGCCGACAGCTGCCCCGAGATCGTCCTCTGTGGGAGATCGTCGTGGTCGACGGACTGGCTGGCGGTCGGCTCGGCGTCGTGGCCAAGGTGCACCATGCCGTGGCCGACGGCGCCGCTACCGTCGCGCTCTTGCAGAGCGCACTGGACCCTCGCGCCGAGGTGCACGAGTGGTGCCCGGAGATGCTCCCCACGAAGCCGCAGCTGCTGAGGCTGGCCGCACGCGGTCACGCGAAGCGCCTACGGCAACTACCCCGATTGGCCTCGCGTTCGGTGCGGGGATTGCGCGAGTCGGAGGCCCGGCGACGCGCGTCACCTGTCAAGCCGCCACTGCCGTTCGATACGCCAAAGACTCCGTTCAATGTCTCGCTCACCGCAGAGCGGACCTTCGCGATGACAACTCTCGCGCTCAAGGACTTCAAGTCCATCCGCGAGTCGCGCGGTGTGACCCTCAACGATGTCTACCTGGCGGTGTGCGCCGGTGCGGTGCGCACCTACCTAGTCGCTCGGGGTGCATTGCCTGCCCGCCCGCTGGTGGCGAGCGTTCCGGTTTCGACAGCTTCGAATGCCACCCATCTTGGCGGCAATCACGTCGACAACTTGTACGTGTCGATCGGGACCGACATCGCTGATCCTCTTGAGCGTCTCTGCCAAATCCACGATGTGGCCGCCGCGGCCAAAGAGGTCCGTTCAGTTCTGGGCAACGACCTTCTAGAGAAGCGTGCCGACGTCGTTCCGCCGCAGCTCTACGCCCTGATCGTGAGAACATGGGCTCGAACCCGTCTGGCGAACCATATGCGGCCGCCGGTCAACCTCGTGCTCTCGAATGTCCCCGGACCGCGCCAACGACTTCACGTCGGACATGCCGTGCTCGAGACCATCTACTCGGTGGGTCCCATTCTCGAGGGCATCGGCCTCAACATCACGGCCTGGAGCTACGACGGTGCCCTGCACGTGTCCGTACTCGGCTGCCCGACAAGTGTCCCGGACCCGTGGTTGATTACCGACGCGCTCCACGACTCGCTGGCGGACCTCAAACAAGCGTCGGACCGCGCCATCGGGACGGTGCCGACTGGGGGCTGACGGTGGCCCGGCGACGCCACGACCTCCGGTGGGTACCAAGAACCCCACCGGAGGATCCTATCTGGACATCCATGTTGCCGATGGGGCCTCGAATGCCCAGGTAAGCAGGTATCAACGAAGCATTCGACATCCGCAGGTTTGCCACCACGACATCGACTCCTGTCACGGTGCATAGTGGATGACTAGTGGCCAGTCGCAACACCACAGCTACCCAGGTGGGGTCCGCCCGCGACCCAGCGTTCCTTCGCGCCGTTCGACCGGTCCTCGAGCTCTATGCGTCGTACTTCCGGCCAGAGGTGAGGGGGTTCGAACGGTTGCCGCCGCGCGGCCCCTTTCTCGTGGTGGGCAACCATTCCGGTGGCCAGACGCCCCCCGATCTGCCCGTCTTGCTGACCGCATGGTGGCGCGAGCGGGGCGAAGACGAACCTGTCTACGCATTGTTCCACTCGTTCTTCCTGGGGCTTCCAGGCGTGGGTCCGGTGATGGAACGAGCCGGTGCTGTCGAGGCTGGGCCAGCCGAGGCGGAGGCGATCCTTCGTGGTGGAGGAATCCTGATCGACTATCCCGGTGGTGATTATGAGGTGTTTCGACCCTGGTGGAAGCGAAACCGCATCGACTTCGGCGATCGCACCGGTGTCGTTCGTCTTGCGCTGCGAACAAGGGTCCCTGTAGTACCCGCCGTCTCAGTTGGTGCTCATGAGACGTTGATTGTCCTCGCCCGAGGAGAGCGTGTCGCAAAGCTTCTCGGGCTCGACCGAAGGTTCCGCCTCAAGGTGATGCCGCTCGTGCTTGGACCTCCCTTTGGGATCGTTCCAGGGGGGATTCCGACGTGGCCGCTTCCTGCGAAGATCACGGTGGAATTGTGCGAGCCAATCGACTGGTCATCGCGGTATGGGCCTGAGGCGGCTGCGGACGAAGCTATCGTCCGCAGTTGCTACACGGAACTGACGAACACAATGCAGATGGTGCTCGACCGACTTGCGGCTGAGCGCCAGTTTCCGATCCTCGGATAGAAGCTCGTTGAATTCCTGACCAGAACCCTGGGATCGGTCGATCGCCCCGCCGCCCGCTCGGGCAACATTTCCAGACGGTCTCGTCAAGCGCGGGGCACGAAGGACACAACTCTGATCTCGCGTTCGGTGAGCTCTTGATAACGGCCCCAGCCCTTGTAATGCCCGAGGAGTCTTGGCCACATCACCGTCTTCTCCTCGCCCGCCAGGACGTGGGCGTCGGCCTGCAGCTTCCGGCGTCCCACCTGTATCTCGACAGCCGGTGTCGCAGACAGATTCAGCACCCACGCAGGTGGCTGGTCGCGTCCGCCGTTGGAGCCGACAACCACAAAGCGAGGACCGTCGGGCATGTACAGGAGCGGAGTCGTTCGGGGTTGACCGGACTTCCGACCGACCGTTGTGAGTAGCAGCATCGGCCCCGCAGGGGAGCGGTGACCGATCAGCCCACCCGTACGGCGGTACACGAACCGATGGACCCGGTAAAAGCGGCGCCCGACGGTCCGGTCGAATTGGACAGAAAGCTTGGCCAGCACGATAGCCATCGTATGCGCCAATTTCCGCCTCTGCAGCTGGCCGCACGCACTGCGCCACTCCGTCTGGCGATACCAATCGTTCAGTCGTACACCAGGGTCGCGCTCATGAGAAGGGTTTGACGTTGAGGACAGGTGTGGACAGAAATGTGCTGAGGACTTGCGGACCGGGCCCGATGCCTCCCGCGCCTGCCCACGCCGATAGGAAATCCCCCAAGGTTGTGGAGCCAGCTCCAGGGAGTAGCCGTCACCCTGGGGTGTGATCCAGTGACGGCAAATTGCGTAGAGTCTACGCTTAGCGGTGAAAAGGAGCACCATGGACGTAGCAGACATGACCGGTAAGACCGTCGTCATCACGGGCGGCAGCTCCGGAATCGGGAAGCAGACCGCACTGAACCTCGCTCGGGCCGGGGCACGCGTGGTGATCACCGCCCGTGATGCGGCGAAAGGTCAGACCGCTGTCTCCGACCTTCGCGCTCACGGCGTCAGCGGTGAGGTCGAGCTGGTTGTCTTCGACCTTGGCGACCTGGCGTCGGTGCGCTCGGGAGCAGCAGAGATCCTCGCCATCTGTGATCGGATCGACGTGCTGGTGAACAACGCCGGGGTCGTGCTCTCGGAGAGGCGCGAGAGTGCAGACGGTTTCGAAGCCACCTTTGCCGTCAACCACCTTGGTCCGTTCTTGCTGACGGAGGCCCTGCTAGACCGCATGAAGGAGAGCGCTCCCGGGCGGATCGTCAACGTCGCGTCCACCGCTCACAAGGGAGCGCGGCACGGGCTCGACTTCAACGATCTTCAGTCCACGAGGCGATACAGGGGGATGCAGGCCTACTCGCGCTCGAAGCTCGCCAACATCTATTTCACAACGGAGCTAGCTAGGCGTCTCGAAGGCTCTTCAGTCACAGCGAACTGCTTGCATCCCGGCACAGTGGCCACCGGCTACGGCCGCGACGGCGACACCAATGGGGTGCTCGCCTTCGGCCTGAAGATTAGCGCGCCGTTCTTCCTCACGCCTGAGAAGGGCGCGCGCACCTCGATCTTTCTGGCGAGCTCTCCTGACGTGAGCGGGGTGAGCGGCAAGTACTTCGTGAAGTGCAAGCCGCGGCTTCCATCCAAGGCGGCGCAGGACGATCGAGCGGCCAAGCGTCTATGGCAGATCAGCGAGGAGCTGGTCGGCCAAGCCGGGGCAGACGCCAGCGGCTGACCTTCGGCCCGGAGTGTCTGCGCAACGACCGGTGTCGGCACCTTCACCGACAAGGCGAATGGAAAGGCGGAAGTTCAAGAGATCGATCGTCGTGCCGACAAGTTTGATGGTCAGTGGCTTCCCTCACCGAACGGAGTGAATGCCCAGCAGACCGCCTCGGGGAGGTCTCCTCACCCGGTCTTTGCATGAACTGGCAGCCGGGTGCTCTGAAGCCCGCCGCGGGCCGCTTCGTAGGCAAACGGGTGATCGGATCGGCCCTGCAACAGGGTCGTGAGTCAAATGAAGGCAATCAAGAACGTCTGACGTTCCCGCCGGATCGGGGGCGAGCGTCGTCAAGGCTTGGAGTTTGTAACTTCGAAGGGTCGCGAGCAGACCGCGTCAGGTGACGATGACCTGCCAGTTGGGCAGGGGCCCGAAGGCGGCGACCAGTTCGGACGGTTGGCCCGGTCGGAGAGCTCCTCAGGGCCTTACCGGTTCCGGCAGCAATATCGCACGGTCCGAGGTCGTCACCGGTTCACCGGGGAACCGGCAGAGAGCGCGCGGTCACGCCATGGGTTCGGCACCGCCTGCGAAAGGCGGCACCGAACGCTCGTCCGACGGGAGGTGATGACCACGGAACCGACGTTTAGGGACACTCGACGGGCCAACCCGTAGGCGAGTCGGCGACTGCCTCTATCCCTCCGGGAGACGCCACACGCTGACATGCGAGGGGCTCTCACCCGTGAACGGCGAGCGGTCCCACCACGCCCATCGATATTCCAGCGTCATGCCCGCGATCCGAGCCATCAGGTCCAACTCAGCCGGCCACACATATCGGAACGGTGCCGTGAATTCGCGGAAGCTGCCATCCTGACGTCGGTAAAAGTGCCGAGACCGGGAGATCTGCTTGTGTGTGCGGTCAATGAAGTCGTCGATGCCGATGTAGTCCTCCGTCACTGCGAACGGGACACCAGAGTTGCCTGGCGGTAACTGACGAAGACCGGGCACGGCGTTCTCGATTACAAAGCGCCCACCGGGACGAAGATGACGGGCAGCGTTTTCGAAGCACGCGACTTGTTCGTCCTGCGACGTGAGGTTCGTGATCGTGTTGAAGACCAGGTACACGAGGGAGAACTCGCCCTCCATCCATGTCACGGCCATGTCGCCTTCGACGGCTGTGATATCGCTCGCTTCGGGCTTCGACCGCAGCACCGCCAGCATGTCAGCGGACAACTCGATCCCGGCGACCGGAACGCCCCGGGCAGCCAAAGGGACAGCGACCCGGCCAGTACCAATGGCGAACTCCATCGCCGCTCCGCCGCCGGTCAATTCGACCAGGCAGTCGACGGTCGCTTCGAGAACGTCGCCAGCGAACATCCCCGTCCCAGGTTGGTCGTAGGTTCTGGCGATCTCGCCGACGAATCGGTTTTCGGGCACGCTCCAGCCTGGCCCGGCCCGAGCCGGCCCGCAACCCATCTGCGGACCACGTCCCGCTCCCGGCCGACGCACTCGTAGCTGGCGGTCAGGGACGCTCGCGACCGCAAGCTCGACCCGAATCTCGGAGCCGCTGGCTGTAAAGGAGGGTGCGCGCAACGTGCCGGAGTCGGGCGGTCATGGCTGGGGCCGCCCGGTCGATAACGATGGCCCGGCGCGATCCTGAGTGTCTGGTGCTCGGGCCGCTCGCTGCCCCGAGTCGCTGGCGCCCGGTAGAATTGGGAATGGACGAAGCTCGGCGCGAGCTAATGGTAGCCCTGGAATTGCACGAGGCCGAGGTCTGGGCCAACTGCTTCGAGGCGGCCGCCGCTCTGCCCGGCAATCCTCTCGGGGCGGTGGTGCAGCGCTCGACGTCACCGCCCCTGCACACCCTGGAGGCATTGGACTCCCCCGAGATCAACCGCGTCGTGGGGCTGGGCGCCGGGATGCCCGCCACCCGGGACCAGGTGCGGGCGATCATCGACTTTCACCGCTGCCGGGGCCGTCGGCACCTGCGGGTCGAGCTGTCACCGGTGGCAGCCCCGGCCGAGCTCCCGGCGTGGCTCATCGACGAAGGTTTCACGCTGGACGTGGCGTTGCTGACCAAGATGGTGCGCTCGACCCACGACGTCGGACCGACGCCGGCCGACACGCCTGTCCGCCTGCTCGGGCCCGAGCACCGCGAGGCCATCGCCGCGCTCAATTCGCGCGCATGGGGTGACTGGTCGGCGAGTAGTCCTGTGGCGACGTGGTTCGGGGCGACCGTGGGGGCCGAGGGTTTCCGGCACTACGGCATCCTCGACGGCGACCGGCTGGTGTCGGTCGGGGTGATGGCGGTCAAGGGCGAGCTGGCCTGGCTCGGGTTCGGCGCCACCGACCTCCGCTACCGGGATCGCGGGCTGAGAGCGGCGAGCCTGGCGTTGCGCCTGGCTCATGCTCGTGATCTCGGTTGCCGTATGGTCCACGCGGAGGTCGAGGCTCGGTATTCGTCTTCGCCGAAGTTGCCGTTCGAGCCCCTCTACGACCGGCAGTCGTACTCACTGGCCTGTTGAGGAATCGCCGGCTCTGTCAGTGCTCGCCCTCCATGAACCGAGCTATGTCGCTCACTGACGCACTGTCCCAGTAATCCACCCGACCCCGCCCTGTGAGCGCCACCAATGGCCGATTGGGCGGGGTCGCCGCCTTGCTGCCTGCCTCGGATCCCTAGCGGATTGGTCGACGCTGATCACTTGCGCCGGCCGCGCTTGGGTGGCTCATGACTTCTGTTGCCAACATTGCGCCGAGACGTTCGGCCCCTGATTTTCGCTCGAGCTCACACTTTCATGCCGCATTACCGCAGGTCAGCGAGCCAGGAGGGGTTTGAACATAGTCCCATCACCTCCACCGATGATGTGAGAATTACAACGTCTTCCCTCGTCAATGGCACTTTTTCATTGGCATTTGCAACTGACGACAGTGTCGACGTTCGAACCCTCGGGGTTCCCGGTCGAGGCCGCGTCCCGCCGTGCTCGGCCGGGAACACGCGCGTTTCCGTGCGGGTCGCGAACGCCTTGAGCCCCGAGGTGAGGCCAAGGGCTGCCGTAGTCCGACGGCACTGAACTGATCGTGTCAGGCAGTTGTCCTCCATGCTCGTCAACCGGCAACGCTCGGCGACACTCGATGAAATGGACGACCTCCCACTCATGGTTGTATCAGAGGGGCCGCGGGACGTGGCCGAAGCCGATGTCGAGTAGCCAGGAGAGGACGGCGCGAACACCTGGGATCCGGGCATCCGACGGAAGTAGGCGATCCCTCAGAACACCTCGACGATGGTGATCCATCCGGCGCTCGGCGAAGTCCTTGGGGGGGCGTCGATCTCTGATCAGTCTTCGGGAAGAGCAGCAAACTCCCGCTTGGTCTTCCTATACCACCCCAATCCCGAAATGGGTTTCTTCCACCGACCCTTCATCTCTTTCAAGGCACTCTGGTGCGTTCCATCACCCTTGGCGACCATGTCCTTCAAATGGTTATCTTCTGCTTTTATGACCTCATCGGCGGTATTTCCATGGAGAGGGAAATCGCATGGTCCACCCAATTGTCTACACGTCATGGTCTTCATAAGTGTCGCTTCCTTCTCACCTCCTCACGTTGCCGTCCGCGTGGGTCATGACCGCGATCGCCGGACGGCTTAGCGCAGCTCCTGTATGCGGACGAGGTTGCCCGAGGGGTCGCGGAACGCGCAGTCGCGCACTCCCCAGGGCCGGGCGTCCGGCTCCTGGAGCACCTCGGCGCCCGACGCCCGGACCTTTTCGAAGGTGGTGTCGAGGTCATCGCAGCGGAAGATGGCAGCCTGCAGCGACCCCTGCGTCACGAGTGACAGGAGGGCGTCGCCCTCGGCCTGCGAACGACCGCCGTGCGGCTGGAACAGAACAATGTCCACGTTCTGCCCCGGGGCGCCTACGGTGACCCAGCGGAAGCCGTCGGACGCGACGTCGGCGCGGACCTCGAGGCCGAGCGCATCACGGTAGAAGCCCAGCGCTGCGTCGGGATCGTGGACGGGAATGAACATTGCCAAGACGGTGACTGCCATGCGATAACCGTAATGGCACCGACCCGTCGTGTGCTTCTCCGATCCTGCTCGGTCCTGGGGCGGGTCCGGCGTGCCGGCACAGCCCCTTCGCAGCCGACCCGTCGGTGCAGGTCGGCAGCGCTCAGACCGCGACCGGGGTACGTCGCGGTCGCGTGGCGAACATGCTCACGCACGACGGAACGAACTCAAGGTCACGGTGGTCGCGCGCCCGGTACTGCGACGGCGTCACGCCGGCGATCTCGGTGAAGCGCGAACTGAACGAGCCGAGCGACGTGCAGCCGACGGCGACGCAGGTGTCGGTGACCGACTTCCCCTGACGCAGAAGGGCTTTCGCGCGCTCGATGCGTCGCGTCATGAGATAGGAGTAGGGAGTCTCGCCATACGCCGCACGGAATTTGCGCGAGAAGTGCGCAGGCGACATGAGCGCGGTACGCGCCATGGCCGGGACATCGAGGGGCTGCGCGTAGTTGCGGTCTACGAGGTCGCGTGCCCGGCGCAGGTGCACGAGGTCGGCGATCTCCTCCGGCGTCATGCCGACGACGTTACCCGACCGGTCACCTCTTGGTCGGAGAACACGGATCGGGGCCACCCCGAGGTGCCGGTCGCTCACCACTCGATGGCGAGGGGTTGGTCGCCCATCCCCACCAACTCCCGGAAGCAGGCCAGACGGGGCGGGACGAGGATAGGCGAGAGTGGATCCCCGTGGGCCATCGATTCCCCGGGACCGTCTGTCTCGGGGGACGCCGTCATGACCGACAGCGTGTGTCGGTGGCGGCGACAATTCTCAAGAGCGGCACGACGCCATCTCATCCGGCCGGGATCCACCCGCGCCGCTGATGCCGCCGTGCCCTATCGTGGTCTTCCACTCGTCGGACGAGGGGTTGGATGAAACGCGGGATCCTCCAGGGCATCGGGCTGCTGCGGTGGCTCTCGTTGGCGATGCTGGCGGCGACCATCCTGGCGACCCGACACTCGCTTTCCCGCTCCTGGCTGGCGGGGGGACTCGCCTGCGCCGCTCTAGTCGTCACGGTCATCGCCACCTGGAGGCTGCAGAGCGAACCCTTCACCCTGCTCTCGTCGCCGACCGTCATCGTCGAGCTCATCGTCGGGGCGTGCATCTCCCTGGCCGACGGGTGGACCTACAGACCCGGACATGCCTTCTCGTCGGCACAGTCGCTCGGCGGCGCCTGGCCGCTCGCCGGAGTCCTGACAGCCGGGGTGGCGTGGGGACCGATCGGCGGTGGGATCGCCGGGCTGGTGATCGGTGGAGCACGGGCCGGGGCCGACTTCGCCAACGGCGTCTCTCTGAACCGCGTCGGCGGCTCCCAGGTGATCTCCATGTTGACGACGACGGCCCTCTACGTGATCGCCGGAGCGGTCGTCGGGCGGGTGGCGGTCCTCCTCGAGCGCTCCGAACGGACCATCTCGGCCGCTCGGGCCCGCGACGAGATCGCCCGGACGCTTCACGACGGGGTCCTCCAGACCCTCGCCATCGTCGAGCGGAGCACCACCGACCCTGCCCTGGCCCGACTGGCCCGGGAGCAGGAGCGCAGCCTCCGGGAATTCCTCCTTGCTCGACCCGATATCTCTGCCAAGGAGGCGGCACCGGACCCGGCCCGTGGTCAGTCGAGCGCCTGCGCCGTCGCTCTTCGGCAGGCCGCAGGGCGCTTCGAGGCGACCTTCGGCGGGAGGGCCACCGTGATCGTCGCCACTGACGTTCCGCCGTTGCCGGGCGATGTCGTCGCCGCCCTCACCGGTGCCGTCGGCGAGGCGCTGACCAACGCCGGGAAGCACGGAAACGCTCACCACGTGACGGTGTACATGGAACCCGACTCCGACGAACGCGTCTTCTGCTCGGTCAAAGACGACGGCGCCGGCTTCGACCACCGGGGCACGGCCGAGGGATTTGGTATCACGGAGTCGATCCGCGCCAGGATCTCCGAGGTGGGCGGCACGGTGGAGATCGACAGCATCCCCGGTCAGGGGACCGAGGTCCGCATCTGGGTCAAGCGAGCGGCGCATGGGTGAGATCACCGTGGTGCTCGTCGACGACCATCAGATCTGGCGCAACGGGGTGCGCGCCGACCTCGGTGACGGCTTCGAGGTGGTGGGTGAGGCGGGCACGGCCGAGGACGCCATCGCCGTGATCCGTACGGCGCGCCCCGATCTCGTCGTCTGCGACCTCAACATGCCCGGCGGGGGCATCCAGGTGGTGAAAGCCTGCGCCAACGAGACGAGGATCGTCATGCTCACCGTCTCCGAAGCGGAACGGGATCTGCTCGATGCCGTGGCCGCCGGTGCCATCGGCTACCTGGTCAAGTCCACTCCGCCCGACGAGTTGCGGGCCGCCCTGACACGGGCCGCCAGGGGCGAGCCGGTCTTCTCGCCCGAGCTCGCCGCCCTGGTCCTCGGGGAATTCCGCCAGCTGGCGAAAGCGGCAGGGCCGGTCCAACCGCTGACGGAGCGCGAGCGGGAGGTGTTGCAACTCGTGGCCCGTGGGCATACCTACCGGGAGATTGCCGGTCAGCTGCATATCGCGGAGAAGACGGTGGAGAACCACGTCCGGAACATCCTCGGCAAGCTGCACCTGAACCGGAAGCAGGAGCTCATTCGCTACGCCCTCGAGCACGGCCTCGAATGACCTCTCCCCGACGTGCCCCGGGCGATCCGAGATCATCGAGATCCTCTGGGGAGCCCCCAGGCTGATTTGGGGGGAAATCAGGATGGACCGCCCAGGGGCATCGGCCCATGCTGTCCCCATGGCCTTCCCATCCCGCTTTCTCATCGTCATCGGTCCCTCGGGGGCCGGAAAATCGAGCGTCGTCCGGGAGCTTCACCGACGCGACACCGTTCTCCCGCATCCGACATGGACGACCCGCCCCCCGAGACATGACGAGCCCGACGGATCCCTGGAACATCGATTCGTGTCCGACGGCGGGTTCGACGCGCTCCTGCGAGCGGGGTTCTTCAGCCAGACGGGTGCCATCACCGGGCTTCCCCACCGCTACGGGCTCCCGGCCTTCGTCCCCCACGACGAAGGACCCCTGGACACCGTGATCCTGCGGGCCCCCTACGTGGAACAGCTCACGCGCCTCGTTCCCGGAGCGGTCGTCTATCAGATCCAGGACCGCCGCGACCGGGTTGCCCGACGCCTCCGGGCGCGCCGGTGTCCGCCGGCGGAGCTCGCCTCCCGGGTGAGGGACAACATCGCCGAGTCGTGTTCCGGTGCGACGGTCGCCGACCGCACGTTCGTCAACGACGGATCGCTCGAGGAACTCGTCGACACGGTGACGGACGCCCTGGCGATCGACTTCCCCGGTCGCCCAGGGGCGGAGTCGACGGCGGTGGCCTCGTGAGTCCCCACTACCCACCGGGGTCGGAATGGCAGATAGGGCCGCGGGCATGGCCGTCGCCGGAGCCCAGGCGTCCACGGGCACGCTGGAGCACCGCAGGAATCGTCCTCGCCGTTGTCATCGCCGTCCTCGGTCTCGCCGTCCTGGCCGGGGCCGTCCTCTTCGTCGTCGGCATCTCACAGATGGGGAGCAACAAATGATCCGCCGTATCCGCCTTCTCGTCGTCGTCATCCGTCCTGCGGTCCTTCTCATCCTGGGGATGTTCGCACTGATCGGGTTGGCCCAGTCGGGCCACGACAACGACCCCTATCTCCTCACCCGGGTCCTGGTGGTGGTGGTGGCGTTCCTCGTGTTCTCCGTGACGATCAACGACATCGCCGACGAGGCGATCGACCGCGTCAATCTGTCCGGTGACGCCAACCGGCCTCTGGTGGTCGGGACCGGCACACGGCGGGAATTGGCCGTGATGGCCGTCGTCAGCGGATGCATGGCACTGGCCGGGGCCGCCCTGCTCGCGTGGCCTGCTCTCATCGTCGTGGCGTGCGGGCTTCTCACGAGCGCCGCCTACTCGCTCGGTCCCGTCCGGATCGCCGATCGAGGTGTCGTCGCATCTCTCGTCCTGCCGGCCTGCTATGTCGCTGTGCCCTTCCTCCTCGGAGTGTTCAGCGTCCGGGCGTCGATCGGATGGCGTCAGTGCGAGCTCCTGGGGGGGCTCTATCTCGGCTTCATCGGCCGCATCGTCCTCAAGGACTTCCGAGACGTGAAAGGCGACGCTCTGTTCGGCAAGCGGACGTTCCTGGTCCGTTACGGACGGAAGCCCACCGTCGTCTTCAGTGCCACCTTCCTGACAGCGGGCACCGGTGTCATCATCGCCGTCGCCGGTGAGACGCTGGCCTCGGCGTCACTGTTCCTGGCTCTTCTCGCCCCGAGTCTCCTCGTCCTGCGGGCACTGGCCAGGAACGAAGGCCACCGGCGAGACGAGAGGTTGATCTCGGCGTCCGCCATCCTCGGCAGGGGAATCGTGATGGTCCTGCTCATGCGCCTGGAGATGACCGGTGCGGGCTGGGGGGTGACGATCCCGTCCATGGCGATCGTCGCCGCTTTCGTGGTTGTCACTCTGGGCCAGGCGCAGAACATGGTCCGATTCGGACCGAGGGCTACTCTGCGTCTCCCGCAGGCTCACAGCACCTTCGAGAGAAAGGACCTGGTTCTCTCGTGCTGCGGCGAGGTGAGCACCACCTTGGGGTCGCCGCTCTCGACCACCACGCCGCCGTCCATGAAGACGACGGTGTCGCCGACCTCCCGGGCGAACCCCATCTCGTGAGTCACGATGCTCATGGTCATGCCGTCCTGCCCGCCACTTCGGTGGCGCACCGGTACCCGCTGCGCAACCCGCCCTCGACGTAGCCCTGGAAATTGGTCGACGTCTGTTCGCCGGCGAAGTGGAGGTTCTCCTCCCGCTGGCCCTGGATGCCGTTGAACCCGGTGTACTGACCCACCTTCAGGTACGAGTACGCGCCCAGCATGTGGGGGTCACCGGGTGACCAGACGTAGTAGGACTGGCCGTTGAAGGCTTCCTTGGCACCGGGGAAGAGCTGGTTGTACTCGTGGAGGTAGGCCTGCACCATGGCTTCGGGGGGCTGTCCCAGGTAGGTGGTCAGGCCGAAACGGGTGCCCCACTGCGACCCGACGTCGCCACCGGGCAGAGCGGCCAGGATGCCGGCCTGGCCGGGCTGGTCGACGGTGGGGTCCCACGCGCCTTGGACGACGCCTCCGCAGTAGGAGTTGCCGGTGGCGTCCTCGGCGTTCCACACCCGGGAGGTGAACTGGGCGAAGAACTTGGAGTTGGTCCCGAGCGGCTCCTCGTCGATGGCCCGCCTGTGCAGCGGCGAGATGGTGTCGGCGACGCCTCCGAGGTCGACCAGTCGGAGCGTCGTGAACGGGAGGGCCAGCACCACATGGTCGGCGGCGACGTCCAGGGTGGCGGCGCCGCTCTCGAATGTGCAGACGTAGCCGCCGTTGCTTCCCGTGCGCAGGGCCACCAGCCTCTGGTCCAGATTGACCGTTCCGGCGGGCAACCGCTCGATGAGGCCGGAGATCAGCAGGTCGTTTCCGCCGTGGATGTGCCACTTCTCGTTGGCCCCCCCGAGCGCCGGGGTCTTGTGCGGCTGGAAGTTGTTGGCCGTGGTGTCGTCCTGGCCCAGCAGGTAGACGAGATTGAGCGCCGACGTCTCGTCGGCCGGACCACCGAATTCGTCTAGGACGGCGGCGACACACAGGGCGCCGAAGTCGGAGGTGACGCCGCCGGGGATATAAGCGTCGATCCACTCGGTGACCGACATCTGGTCGTATGTCCGACCCCCGGGGGTGTAGCTGTTGTACAGAGTGGGCCAGGGTGCGGTGGTGAAGGCGGCCTCGTGGAAGAGCTTCCACGCCCAGTCGTGCCAGTCCTTGGTGAGCTGCGCCTGGGGCCACGATCGGCCACCGAAGCGCATGGTCTCCTGGTCCGGGTTTATCCCCGGTGGATATTTGTCGGTGTTGTCCAGGGTGAGTCCGAAGCTCTTGGCCAGCGCCAGTGTCTTGGTGTGCTCGGGGTTGATGAACTCGGCGTGCTCCTCGACGATCTGCCCGTCGGCGAAGTATCCCCGCAGCGTCCTGATCCGCCCACCGGCGATGGTGTTGTACTCGTAGATGTCGGCCTTGATCCCGTGCTGGCGCCACAAACTGTAGGCGCACCCGAGCCCGGCGATCCCTGCTCCGACGATCACGACGCTCGGTTGAGCGCGGTCACGGCGCTCGGCCTCGTCACGCACCGAGGCGCCGGCGGGCGAGGCCGAGGTGCCGGGCAGCACCGTCATCGCCGCAGTCGCTCCCGCCCCCGTCAGGAAGCGTCGCCGCGACAGGTGCCGGCCGGTGAGTTCGGCGGCCTCGTCCACCGCACAACCCGTCCGCCGCGCGTAGGTCGACGCTGCTTGCGCACGGCGGATGGCCGCCGCCGCCCCGCTCGGCCCCCATCTCCGCACGCCCCACCACCCCCCTCCGACCGCCCGAGAATAGACCGAGCCGACATCGAAATCCAAGGGTCTAATCGGAGAGATGCGACGGTTCATGCCGATGTATCGGCCGCTGACAATGGAATCGGCGTGAACACGCCCTTCACACGGCAGATTGCGTGGCTCAGTCCGAGGACGTCAGCGGGTGGGCCCGGAAGAACGTCCACATCTCGGCGTCCGCCGAGATCTCGAAGGTCGTGTAGCCGACGACGTCGGCGATCGCCGCCGACTCCTTGCTGCCCGGCCAGCTGTGTCCGCCGCCTTGGACACCGAACAGCTCCACGTCGGCGCCATGGGGGCACGACCACGAGAGGATGGCGACGTGGCGGGCGATGCGGGTCGCCACCATCGTGGCCGAGCAACCGTTGCGCTTGGCCCACGACGCCGCCTGCTGGGGGATGGTCCGCCCTTTGGTGAAGACGCCCTTGACCCCGAATTGCCTGGCCTCCTGGGCCTAGGTCTCCCCCGAGCCGTTGGGGGCGGGCAGATCCTCGACCGCCTTCGACGGCGTGCCGTTGTAATGGACGAGAGGGTCGGCCGTGCCGTGGAAGGCCACGACCGGAACGGGGCGGGTGGTGCGGCAGAGGGAGACGGCCTGGATCCCGGCCACCGGGGCCACCGCCGCCACGCGTGAGGAGTACCGGCACGCCACGGCCGATGCCATGAAGGCACCGTTGGAGTCGCCCGTCACGTAGACCCGGTTCTCGTCGACGCACGTCGTCACCTCGACGTGGGTGAGAAGTCCGCCGAACCAGGACATGTCCTTGCTGCCGACGCTCGAGAGCCACTGGGGAATGCGCTGGTTGTCGATCCATGGCGTGATGGTCACAAAGCCGTGGGACTGCCCGTACGCGCCGAGGCCCGACAGGGTCACCTGGAGCGGGCCGGGCTCCTCGTACGCGTGGAGGTCGAAGATGACGGGGAGGGGCCGGCCCGGCACCGCCATCGTCGGAACCTCCTCGGCATAGGAGCCGCTGTCCCTGTCGGCGTCATAGCCGAGCGTCTGATCGGCGGGGAGCAGAACCCTTCGGGTGCATCCGGGCGAGGGTCGGGCGGGCGCGCGCGCGACGGCGGCGGCCGGGACGGCGACGAGAACCTCTGCCGTGATGATGAGCGCGAGTCCTCCGGCCAACGCCGTCAGCAGGACATCGGCGAGGACTCGGACCGACGAGCGACTCCGGCTTCTTCCCCTGTTCATCTGGTCACGGTAGGCATCGGCGGACGGCTCCTGCCCCTGGCCGTCACACTCCTACAGATAACTACGAATAGTGCCGACAAATATCACTGTGAGTGACTCTCGGCGGCGGCGCATCCCCTATTCCGGCATCGCCGCGATCACCTGCCTCTTCACGATCGGCACCGCCGTCGCCACCGTAGGAACGGCGGCGACAGCCGGCCCCGTGGGCACCCGGGCCACGGCGAGCAGTACGACCGTCACCACGGCACCGGTGCCGGTCTCGACCACCACCACCGTTCCACCCCCCACGCATCCCCCGGCCAAACAGCCGGGACAAAAGAGCACGACGAGCACCACGAGCACCACGACCACCACGACCACCACGACAGCGGCGAAGGTGCCGACCGGCACGACCAAGACCACGGTGGCGAAGGCGACCACCACCACCACCACGATCAGCGCGCCGAGGTCCACGACCACGACGACGAGCGCGGCGAGCAAACCGACGCCGACCACCACGGCGCCCGGTCCGCCCACCACGGTGGCTCCTCCGGCGCCGGTCGGGCGGGCCTCGACGAAGAGCGGGGTCCACGGCTCCAAGAGCGCCGTCACCGTGCCTCCTGCCACGTGCGGCACGTCGCCCACGGGACCGATCAGCAACGGCCAGACCATAACCACCACCGGCGTCGTCACTGTGACCAAGCCCGTCATCCTCCGCGACTGCTCGGGTGTGACCTTCACCGGCGGCACGTGGGACGATCCCAACACGTCATCGGGTAAGGCCTACGGCGGTGGAGTCGGGTGGGGCCGTCCTGCTTTTGACATCATCGGGGGCACGAATATCACTTTGGAGAACCTGAGCATCGTCGGCGTGAACAAGAGCGGCTACGACCAGAACCTCGCCTTCAACGGTGGTATCGAGACCGAGGGCACAGCCGGACTCACGGTGTCCAACGTGAAGGTGGCCCACGTCTTCGGTGATTGCCTGACCCTTGCACCCCTGCGCTCGGGAACGGGCACCAACGGCATCGTGGCACCGGTCAGGGGCCTCACCGTCGACGGGTTCAACGGCACTGGGTGCGGGCGCCAGGGCATCACCCTGGCATCGGTCGACGGCGCCATCCTCACCAACGTGACGATCGGCGCCACTGCCTTCGACCCCTTCGATGCCGAAGCCGATCAAGCCGGTGGTGAAGGCGCTCGGAACGTCACGGTGGACCAGTGCTCGTTCTCGGGCCTTATCGCTGTCACCGCCGGAGGCGGGTCGACGGGCCCGATCACCTTTTCGCACTGCAGCATGAACACCACCAGCAGCGGTGACGTCGTGATGGTGGATAACACCAGTGGGACGCCGGATGCCGGAGCCATCACCTTCTCGAACGATTCGCTACGCTGTGGGGCGTCCGACTACGTGAGCTGCTTCCAGCTCGAGGGCGCCACCGATCTGAACGTGCGAAACAGCACCGTGATCCTGGGCTATCCCCATGACACTGTCCATGAATCCGTCTACAGCATCGACCAGGACACCCATATCACCTTCGCCGATGACGTCGTCAAGGAATTCGGCCAGGTGGGAAATTCCCACTCCGGGAGCACGGCGACGGTGACCGGGGGAACCTGGACCGGCGAGAGCTGTCAATGGCCGTCTATCTGCCCTGACCACTGAGATTCCCGGGCACGGTGGATTCAGGTGACCGCGATTCAGGTGACCGCGCAGTCATCCTCTCCGGGAAAGGCGCACTGCCCCCTGTCGATTCGCCGCTCGACGGCGGTTGCCAGACGCATCAGCTCGGACCGTCGGCCGGGGTCGCCGTCCTCCCACGCCGTCTGAGTCGAGTCGTTCGAGGTGACGGTCAGGGTGACGAAGCTCGCCGTCAGGACGACATCCAGCTCCTGACGACAGAGAGAAGCGAGGCACCCTGTCGTCATCCACGCTCGGAGGCCGAGACCACCGACGTGCGATGCTCCCGCCGGCGGTAACGGAACAGCGTCAGGGGCCGACACCGCCAACGTGAACGCCTGGCCGGCCGACGGATGGGAGGTCCCTGCGTGAGTGGCTGAGGACCAGGCACAGCGGGGCGAGGCGGGCGACTGACCCGGGGTCCTGGTGGGGTGTTCCAGGAGTCCGGCCACCTCCTGTGTCGAGAGCAGTCCGCACGTCGGCGAGCTCGGGGCGTGTCCTGCCGCGACCGTCCCCGACGACGAGTTGTCCTGGGGTATCACGAAGGCCGCCACCGGGGCGGTCAACGCCCACAGGGTGAGGAGCGGGGTTCGGCCCCAGCGCAGCTCGATGAAGGCCACCATGGCGATCAGGAGGAAACCGAGACCCCACCAGACGAGACCGAAGCGGACGAGGACCACGGCCTCCGCCGCCACCACGAGGACCAGGGTGACGATGAGCCGTCGCCAGTACCGCGGACTGGAGAACCGGCTGGGATCGAACGGGGGGACGGCCATGATGGTCAGCGCGTCGACCCAGTTGGCGTCGCCGTCGGTGAGTGGAGTCGGGATGCTGGTCCCGTCGGAAGAACGTGGGTCCGCCCCGCCGCCCTCGACGCTCCCGTGGAGGGCTCGCTCGAAATCAGGAGTCAATCGATCCCCCTCGGCGGCGACCTGACTCTCGGGAACGCTACCCGGACGCCGGCGGCGCCCCCAAGATCAGATCGAAACGGCTGTCGACGGCGTCGATCACGATGCCGGCCAGCAGCCCGGCTCCGGCCGGGGTGAGGTGAACACCGTCCGGGGTCCTCAGTGCGACCGGCGCCCCCGACGGATCGACGCCGGACGTCTCGTAGAGACCCGACGCGTTCCCGAGGACGGAGCGGGAGGAGACGTAGGACGTCCCCGCGAACCTCCCCGTCTCGCGCTGGTCGATCACGTCCTCGTTCTCCATGGCCGCGTTCAGGTCGGGATCGGCCATGGGGGGCATCCCCACCCACACCACTCGGGCGCCCGCGCTCGTCGACTCCCCCAGCACCTCGTCGACACGCCGGGCGTAGGCGGCGTCCCAGGCGGGGGTTCCGGGTTCGACCGCCGCCCCGTCGACGTCGAGGCCCTGGTCGTCGTTGGCCCCGATGAAGACCACGACGACCTGCGGGCGATCCGTGGCCAGCAGGGTGGCCAGGTGCGCCGGCCAGTCGTAGAACGCCACGTTCGAGAGACCCGAGTCACCCACCGACGCCATCGTCGTCCGCACCATCGCGGTCGCGTCGAGTCGGGACTGCAGTTGGTCCCCCAGGTCGATCCCGAGCGAATCACCGATCTCAAGGACGCGTAGTGGCGCCGCCGTCGAGGCATGGAGCGGGGCAAGCGCGGGGTCGGGAGCCGTCGTCGTCGCACCCCGGAGGCCAGCCGGCGCCGCGGTGCGAGGGGCGGCGGCCCCGCCCCCCGACGGCGGGTGACCCGCCACCGACACGCCGGCGGCGGTGAGCAGACCGACCACGACGCCGACGGCGGGGACAAGGTGCCGCAGCGGCACCCGCCCGGGGGCGGGCGGGACGGTGAGGCTCGTCGTGCGGCGCCACGGCATACTCCTTCCACGAAGAGGGCGCCCGGGAGGTTGACCACCGTCCCCGATGACGGCGCGCGCGACCAGGGGAAGCCCCTCGGCGAGCGTCGGCCGCCGAGGGGCTTCATCGATCGGCAGACGGGCACGGTGACGCTGGCGCCGCGTACCCGTCGTGTCACCGTCGTACTCCGTCCCGCCGCCGCCGGTTGAGACGGCGGACCGGCCGGTCGGTGACGCCTCAGTTGTTCTCGGCGTTCACGACCTGCCGCCAGTAGCACAGGTTGCGGAACTTCTCGCTCAACGTGGTGGCGTTCTCGGAGATCAGGGCGACGTCCTCGACCCCGGGGACGAATCGCGTCATTCGCGTCTCCCCGGGATCTTGAGGTTGATCGGTCGGTCCCGTCGACATGAGAGACAGCGTGCGTGGCCCCGGCCAACGGCGGCTCTCCTTCGAGCCAATATTGAGCCAATACGCGTGGTGTCAGGACGTGTCAGGACGTGGTGTCAGGACGCCGTGCGATCGGGATTCAGCGTGGTCCAGACGGAAGACGGCGCCGTGGCGTTCGGCCGGCTGCGGGACCACCGCTACGGCCCGGTCCTCCTGGACATCCGGATGCCGAAGCTCGACGGGTGGCGCTCATCGAGTCCCTGGCGGAGTTGCCCTGTCGTCGTCCACTCGGCCTTCTCCGTGAGCGTCGAGGAGCGCCAGCGGCTCGGCGTGAAGGTGGTGCGCTATCTCCACAAGCCCGTCTCGCCCCAGCAACTCCTGAGCGCCGTTCAGAACGTCCTCGGCACCGGATCCGGTCCGTAATCGGGGCCCTCGAACACGATGGGCGCCTCGAAGGCGGCCTTGCGCGAGGCGCGCCGGAACGTGGCCAGCATGGCGGGACCGACCAACACGATGACGACGAAGTTCGTGATGGCCCGGCCGGTGTCCCACCCGAACGACGTGGTCGCGTCGAAGACCAGGTAGCGGTGGACATTGGTGGCCAGGGCGGCACCGGGCAGATAGGCGACCGTGCTGTGGGGGTCGAGGGCGAAGGGCCAGAACGACAGGTTGAGCATGAACCCGAAGGCATAGGCCGACAGTGCACCGTAGGCGGCCAGCATGAGGACCTCCCGCTTCCCCCTGGCCGGTGGGAGGAGCCCGGCGAAAAGTCCCACCCAGGCGCATCCGAACATCTGGTAGGGCATCCACGGCCCCACGCCGCCGGTGATGAGCGCCGAGGCGAAGAGGGTGGTGCACCCCAGGGTGAAGCCGAAACCGGCGCCGAACACCCGACCGGCGATGACCAGGGTGAAGAAGACCGCCTCGATTCCCGCTGTCCCGGCCCCCAGTGGCCGCAAGGCCGCCCCGATCGCCGACAACACCCCGAGCATGGCGATGGCCTTGGCGTCGATACCGCCGTCGGCGATCCCGGCGAAGACGACCGCCAGGACGAGGACCAGCAGGACCCCGAACATCAGGGGAGCCATGGCGTTGTCGCCGAAGGTCCCGGGAGCGACCACGAACGGCCACAGGAAGGCCACGAATCCGAGGAAGGACGCCAAGGCGATGGTCACCCGCGACCGCATCCCGACACGAACGGCCACGGCCGCCCCCGTCATGGCGACACCTCCGACACGGCGCACCGGACCTGGTCCATCGTGAGATAGGGCAAGGGGGCCATGATCTTCGCCACCTGCGGGGCGAACGCCGGCGACGCCCCGACAACGTCGGCCGTCGGACCGTCGGCGACGATGTCGCCCTCGGCCATGACGACGACCCGATCGGCGGCGGCGGCGGCGAATTCGACGTCGTGGGTCGAGACCACGACGGCCCTCCCTTCGGAGGCTAGGACGTCGATGATCTCGATCAGGGTTCGTTTGGCCCGGTAGTCGAGACCCCGGGTGGGTTCGTCCAGGAGGACCACTCGAGGGGCCGCCGCCAGTTGGAGGGCGAGGACGAGGGAGAGTCGTTGCCCTTCGGAGAGATCGCGCGGGTGGGTGCCGTCGGGGATGCCCGGCGCCAGACGGTCCAGGAGGGACCGGGCCGTCTCGTGGACCGCACCCCCGGCCTCGCGGTCGGCCTGGGCGCACTCCTGGGCCACCGTGTCGAGGTAGAGGAGGTCGGCCGGGGTCTGCGGTACCAGGCCGACCAGGCGACGGGCGGTGGCCGACGGGACCGAGCCCGGATCGACCCCTCCGACGTCGACGGTTCCCGCTTGCCGGTCTCCCGAGCCCTGGAGGGCCCACAGCAGTGAGGACTTCCCCGAGCCGTTGCGGCCCATGAGCGCCGTCACCTGGCCGCCGGCCAGTTCGAGGTCGACGCCACCTACCGCCACCACCGCCCCGTACCGCACCACGACCTTCCGGGCCGTCAGCAGGGTCCCCGTCGGCCTCCGGTCCACGGACCGCGGCGGTGCCGGGACCACCTTCCCGCCGATGCTCTGGCGCAGGGCCCCGGCCCGGCGGCGGGCGTCACGGACCGACGTCGGGAGCGGGTGCCAGCCGGCCAGCCGACCGAGCTCGACGACCGGGGGGGCGACCTCGGTGGTGGCCAGCATCTCGGCGGGGGGCCCGGACCGGACCGATCCGTCACCGCGGACCTCGACGATCCTGTCGGCATACTGGACCACCCTCTCGAGCCGGTGTTCGGCGAGGACCACGGTGACCCCGAGGTCGTGGACCAGACGGGTGACGGCGGCCAGCACCTCCTCGGCGGCGGTGGGGTCCAGGGCGGATGTCGGTTCGTCGAGGACCAGGATCCGCGGATGGGCGGTCAGCGCCGACCCGATGGCCACTCTCTGTTGTTGGCCTCCGGAAAGCTCGTGGAGGGCCCGGCTCCGGAGGTCGGCGATGCCGAGGAGGTCGAGGGTCTCTTCCACCCGCTTCCGCATGACGTCCGGTGCGATGGCCAACTGCTCCATGGCATAGGCGAGCTCCTCTTCCACCGTGTCCGTCACGAAACCGGCCAGTGGATCCTGGCCCACCACACCGACGGCGTCGGCCAGTTGGCGCGGCGGATGGGTCCGCGTCTCGCGTCCGTCGACGGCCACGCGACCCGAGAGGGTCCCGCCCGTGAAGTGCGGGACCAGGCCGTTGATGGCGGCGAGCAGGGTCGACTTTCCGACGCCGGTCCGACCCACGACGAGGGCCAACTCTCCTTCTTCGATATGGAGATCCACGTCACGCAGGACCGGAGCGGCGGCGTCGGCGTAGGTGACGCTCACGTGCTCGAACTCGATCACGACGAGACACCGGCCGTCCAGGGTGGGGGTCGACCGGCGGGGCGGGTGCGCCGGGCTGCCGTCGCCGGCGTCGACGGTGTCGACGGTGTCGACGGTGTCACCGTCGGGGCCGGCCGCCACGGTGGCGGGGCCGCCAATGCGGCGGTGGCGGCCGCCAGGATGGCGATGGCGGGGACGAGGGGAAAGGTCGGCCAGGCCAGGGGATCGGTCGGCGGGTTGAGGCTGACCATGCTGAAGCCGACGCCCGCCATGAGGGCCGCCGCCGGGACCAGCCCGCTCACGGCGACTACCCATTCCGGCGCCTTCCAGGGGTCGGGCCGGTACCGACTGCGCCGGACCCGGCGGCCCCCGAGGATCAGGCCGAGACAGCAACAGACGGTTCCCCCGACGAAGCCGGGGATGGTGCCGGGCCCGAGGGCCGAGCCGGCGAGGAGGCCGTAGGCACCGACGCACAGACCGCACATCCCGGCGATCATCAGCGCGCCGGTGGTCCGCCGGGTCCTCGGCGACGCCGTCGCCGTCCGCCCGTAGCCGCGTGAGTCCATCGCCGCCGCCAGTCGCAGCGACCGCTCCAGGGCGTCCTCGAGCACGGGGATGGCGATGCTCCGCAGGGCGTGGAATCCACCCGTGGCACCGCCGCGCAGCTTGCGGGCTCGGCGGACCCTCTGGACGCTCTCCACCAATTGCGGGGCCACGCTCAAGGACACCACCACCGCCACCCCGAGCTCGTACAGAGCTCCCGGCAGAACCCGCAGCGCCCTCTTCGGGTTGGCCAACGTGTTGGCGGCACCCAGACAGCACAGGAGCGTCCCCAGTCTCAGTCCGTCGTCGAGCGCCCCGATCGTCCCCCCGAGGGTGACGGGACCCCCGAGCTGCAACCCTGCCGCCCACGACGGCAGGGGGACGTGGGGCAAGCGAAAGAGCACCGTGGCGCCGGGGACGTCGACGTCCCCACCGAAGACGGTGCGGAAGACGACGCGAATGGCGACGACGGTGAGGGCCAGGACGAGGTAGTACTTGAAGGCCCGGGCCCATGGCGCGTCACTCCGGCGGTTGGCCACCGCCAGGGCCAGGACGCCGAGGACCAGGAACAACAGGATGGGATTGGTGGTGTGGCTGACCGCCACCGCCAATCCCAGGGCCCAGATCCACCAGGCCACCGGGTGCAGGGGCCGGGGGATGCGGTGGCCGTCCTCGAGCCTCGAGCGCACAGGGCCGGCGGACACCGGTCAGCCGATCCGGCGGCGGCGCCACGCCACGGCACCGGCCGCCCCGGCCAGGGCCACGACGACACCGGCACCGGCCAGGAGCGGGACGGGTGATCCGGCCGCCTGCCGGTCGGTGGCGACCGGGACGGCATCGACGATCTTCGGGATCGCCCGCCGGCCGCCGGACCGGACCGGTCCCGTACCGCCCGACGTCGTCGTCGCCGTCGTCGTCGGTGCGGGGCCCAGGGCCGACGAGACGGGCCGTTGCCCGGCACCGGCCGTCCCGGCGCCCGTCGTCGGCGGTGAGGGGGTGCCGGTGGTGGTCGGCGGTCCCTGCCCGGTCCCGGCGGTCGACGGCCCCGGCGAACGAGGGGGATCCGTGCTGGTGGGCGTCGTGCTCGCCGGAACCGTGGTCGTCACCTCGGTCGTCGTCGTCCCCGAGCCGTTCGTGGCCCGCACGGAGCTCGGCGGGAAGGTCGGCTGCCCGTCGGGGCCGATGTCGGTCGACCCGAACGTCCAAGCGTCCACGCTCCCCGGCGGGGGGTGGTAGCTCATGGCGCCCAGCTGGCTGTAGGTCCACGCGTCCTGTCCGACGTCGGCGTGCCAGTAGGACCAGGAGGCGTCGGGCGGTGGCGTCGTCACGCAGGATTCCTGGGCCGCAGACGGTTCCTCGTCGATGCGACAGATGAATCCGGGCCCGTCCTGGTCGTCGCCGGCCGTCGTGAACCCCGCCGCATGCAGGGCGTGGTAGCCGGTGGTGATACGGGCATCGCAACCGCGCTCGACGTCGCCGCCCCAGGCCGTGAAGTCGACGGCGACGATCACCCCCGTCGTGGTGCTGCAGTCACCGATGGGGTCGGCACCGGCCACCGTAGCGGCGTCGACGGACATGACCAGGCCCGCCGTCGCTCCCGCCACCGAGAGAGCGACGACGGTGAGCCACGAGGTCAGCCGGTTCGGCCGCGGCGCACGCCACCGCCTCAGACGGCCGGACACGTCAACTTGGGCAGGCCGGGCTGGAGCGTCTGCGCCTTGAGCGGGAACGCCACTTCCGCCGCACCGGGAACGGCCTGCAACGTGGCGACCATGTTGGGCCCCTTCTCGCCAGGGAAGACGTACGCTCCCCGCTGGTCCGCCTTGGCGGAACACCCGAGCTGGAACGTCGCGAGGGCCGTCGCCGGCGTTCCCCCGGTCTGGGTGAACTCGGCGTTGTCGAGCTGGCCCAGGGCCACCAGGGCCTGGATGACCTCGCCGGTGGAGTCCGGGTCCGGTGACTGACTGGACCCACCGATGAGACCGAAGCCGCCGTCGGCGTTCTGCGCCGACTCGAAGAAGGCGGTGATGTCGGCGTTCTCCGGGGCGTCCACCGCCTTCTGCGCCACCAGCCCCTCCACGGCCAGCGCCGTCGAATTGGTGTCGGGCCCGGCGAAGGCGTCGGGGTCGGGCGGCGGACACGGCGTTCCCAGGTCGGATCGGTAGGCCTCCCAACCTCCGTCGCTGCACTGCTGATTCTGGAGCCACGTCACACCGGCCGGATTCGAGGTCCCCTGGTTGGCCAGAGCCATCAACGAGAGGCCCTGACGAAAGGCCCCGTCGTAGGTCGGGTCCTCGGAACCGAACAACCCGGCGTCGGGCCCCGTGGTCCGTTGCGTGTCCAGCAGCCGCCTCACCAGATCGTTGGCCGTCTTCGTCCCGCCGAACGCCGTCGGATAGTCACCCATGGCCTGCGCCGCCAGGATCACATAGGCCAGCGCACCGGGCTCGTCCACGCCGCCGGGGCTCACGTACGAATCGAAGTGCTTCTTCAGCCACGTGATGGCCGCCTTCGCCTTCCGGCCACCGACTCCCGAGGCGGCGAAGGCGAGGACGGCCTGAACGGTGGAGCTCGGATCGGCGACCCCGCCGGTGATGATGTAACCCCCGGCGCTGAACTGGCGCCCGATCCAGCCGGCGCCGACCTGTGCCGCACCGGGTGACGATGCCGGGGCCGGCGCAGCCGATGCGGTCGACGCCTGGATGGTGGCGCCCAGTCCCAGCGACAGGATCAGCAGACTGGCGGCGGATGCCCGCCGAACGGATGACGACATGATGCTTCCTCTCCCGGGTTCCGGAGCCCGGGAGGCGCACCTGGCGCCCTGTCGGGTCCCAGTCACCGTGCCTCACGACGGTTGATAGGAGCCACCATCGGCAGGTATCCCGGCTCACGGGGACAGGTCCCCGTCTACGGTTGCGGGCCAGCGCCGGACTTTGACCGGACTTCCCCTGAGCGATAGCGGGCGACGATTTTGCGCCGCCGTCGTCACTGTACCCATCTCGTCGTCGGGCGTGCCACCGGATCGGGTCGACAGGGTCGTCCCACCGCCTCACGACACAGCCAGGAGCGACACCACGAAACCGCCGTAGGCGGCCACGACGACCCATCCGTGCCACCGGCAGAGGCCCCGGCCGACGTAGGCGAATGCCAGCGTCACCACGGTCAGCGCGCCGTACCACGCCACCATGAGGGTCTCGCGGCCGGTCGGTCTCGCCAAGCCGATCACGGTGGCGGGCAGGAGAAGTCCGAGGACCACGTTGAGGGTGTTGCTGCTCAGCGTGGTGCTGAGCATGGCCGCCCCTCGACCCCGCGCCGCCAGGTAGACCCCGGCCACCGCGTTGGGGAGGCTCGTCACGGCGGCCAGGACGAGACCCCCCACCACGATGCCGGCGATCTGGTCGTGCCGTCCGATCGACGACGCCGCCCTCTCCATGACCACGCTCGACCCCACGATCACCACCAGGGCCACGGCGGCGACGGCGGCGTCGCGTCGTGTCCCCGGGCGCGGACGGATGGCCACCGCCAGCTCACTCTCCTCTTCGGCGACGGCGGAGGTCAGCCAGGCCACGGACCTCGGCGGCAGCCGCAGGGCGGCGAGCGCCGGGTGACCGGCGGCCAGCAGGACGACGTACGGGACGAGGACGACGAGGACCAGAGCGAGGCCCGGGCCGGCGGGGACGAGGCCGGCGACGGAGACGACACAGACGATCGCCACCCAGGACGCCACGGCACCACCGAGGACCACGACCTTGCGGTGCAGGACGATGCGACCGGCCACCACCGCGCCCAGGCCGAGGAGGGCGGCCAGGTTGAACACGTTCGACCCGATGACGACCCCCGAGCCGACGGACCCCTCGTGGTGCACGAGGGCGGTGACGGCCGAGGTGATCTCCGGTGTGTCGGCGGCCAGGGCGGCGAGCAGGCCGAGGATGGCCTCGGAGAATCCGAGTCGTTCTCCCAGACGCTCCAGCCTGGTGACGAGGACCCAACTGGTACCCAGGCTGATGACGGCTCCGGCCAGAAATGCGGCGATGGCCACGTCGGCTCCCCTTCGGCGGACGGTTGACTCGGCCGACCAGGCTTCCCGGCTCTCCGCCCCGGACTCTAGGCCTCCGAGCAGCCCGGACGTGCCCCCGAGCAGCCCGGACGGAGCCTTCCGGCGGCCCCGGACGTCCCGGGCCGGTGGGCGAGACTGGGGACATGGGAGCGCCCGCCGGCTGGTACCCCGACCCCGACGGCTCCGGCGGGCAGCGCTACTTCGACGGCGGCGCCTGGACCGGTCACCGCTGGCCGCCCCCGGGTCCCTGGTCCCCACCGAACTGGGCTCCCGCCGCCGGGTACCCGTGGGGCGCTCCCCCCTGGAAGGGGGCAGGTCTCGGACGTCCGGCGGGCGGGCCGGGGGCGCTGGCCGATCCGGGGCGGCGCCTCGGCGCCCGTCCCCTCTTCCCGGTCACCAGTCCCGACAACCTCGGGGCCCGGGCGCCGACGCCGGGAATCGTCTGGATCTACCTGGCCGTCTTCGGAGCCCTCGTCGCCACCGGCCTCGTCGCCGTGGTCTAGAGACGGTGGCCACCGCCCGCTACGGTCGCACTCTCGGCAAGATGTGGTTGCACATCCGGCCGGTGCGCGTCGGCGGCGGTCCCGTCGGCTGGGGACGGGCCTTCGGGCGGGTGGGGATCCACTGGCTGTCCGCCCTCTTCGGCTGGTTGGGGCTCATCGATCCGCTGTGGTGCCTGTGGGACGCCAACCGCCAGTGCCTGCACGACAAGGTGGCGGACACGATCGTGGTGAACGACTGATCCTCGTCGCTCACGGTCTCACCGCCCTGATGTGGAGGAACATGGGGACGCGCGTCCACCGCAGGAGTTGCGGCGTCGGCGCGTCGGGAACCGGCTCACGGAGGAGGTCGATCAGGAAACCGGCCCGCTCCAACGCCCGGGCGTAATCCTCGAGGGCGTAGCTCCATCCGCGAAACGTCATCGTGAGCCCGTTGCGCGCCTCGACCCCTTCGAAACGCCGGCGGCCGAAATAGGTGTCCGTGGCCACGAACGAGGCGTCCGGCGCGGGACCGTCGAAGCGACCGGTGTTGGCCATCGGATGGGTGATGCAGACACAGAAGTGCCCACCGGCCACGAGGACGCGCCACGCCTCGGCCACCGCGGCGTCCATGTCGGCGATGTCCATGAGCGAGTTGTAGGCGACGACGATGTCACAGCTGGCGTCGGCCAGGGGCAGGGCGGAAGCGTCGGCCAGCACGTAGGCGCCGCCGGGGTCGGCGGCGGCGGCGGCGGCGAGCAACGTCGGCGAGAGGTCCAGGCCCAGAGTCCGATGACCGCGGTGGCGCAGGTCCCGACTGACCCGGCCCTCGCCACAGCCCACCTCGACCGTCATCGTCCCGGGGGGCGGGACGATCGTCTCGAAGAAGGGGCGACGGTAGGACCAGTACGCGTCGTGGCCCTCCGTCCGGGCCCACCGGACCCAATTGCCGGCTTCGTCCTCCCATTCCGTCCGGGCCGCCACCGGCCCACGGTAGACCCCGGCCACCGGCCCCGGCGTGCCCCGGCGTGCCTGATTTGGCCCACTGTTGGTCAGGCGGAGGGGGGGCATTGGCGCCGCTCGCGCACTGTGTCTGGGACAGGGTCCGGTCCGTGGCCGGGCACGGGCAATCCACCCTCTGGGGAGACAGTGCGACGTGTGGTTCGAAGCGGCGACAGCGAAGCGTGACGGACGCGTCGGGGCACAGGGCTGGGGCCCGACGCTCCTTCTCTGCATGGCCGTCCTCCTGGCCGCCGTGGCCGTCGTGATGGCCAAGCCCCTCACCGCCGGTGCCATGCCGGCGCGCACCGCTCTCCACGCCGGCCGGAAGGTCGCCGCCGGACCGGACCACCGAAACGTCCCCTTGGTCGCCCCCGGCGTGCCCACCTCGCCCAACTGGTCCGGGTACGTCGCCTACCCCGAATACGGCGACGCCGGACCTTTCACCGAGGTCAGCGCCGAGTGGATCGAACCGGCCGTCACCTGCCCGCAGAAGGACGCCTGGACGCTCTTCTGGGTCGGGTTCGACGGGTGGCCGTCCGGCGAGCCCGCCGTCGACCGTTCGGTCGAACAGGGTGGGACCTCCGCGCAGTGCGTCGACGGTGTCCCCCACTACAGCGCCTTCTACGAGATGTTCCCGTCGGACGCCGTCCAACCGATGTTCCCCGTCAGTGCCGGCGACCAGATCTACGCCGACGTCGTCTACTCGGCGACGACGAGCCAGTACCTCATCACCGTCACGGATCTGACCTCGGTCCACGCCGACACCGAGACCGAGGTGGAGTCGTGCCCCACCGGCTTCGCCTGCCCGCGTTCCTCGGCCGAGTGGATCGCCGAGTCCCCGTCGCATTTCGGAACGACCACGTGGTTCCCGCTGGCCAACTACAAGAAGATCACGTTCACGGGAGCGACGGCGGCCGACGCCGCCAGCTCCGGTCCCATCTCCGATGCCTACTGGGAGGACTCCGGTATCGAGAGGATGGCCGGTCCCGCCCTGCCGTTGGCCGAGGTGTCGCCGTTGCGCAACTCGGGATACGTCTTCTCCGACATCTGGAGGCGGGGGTAGCACCGCTGTCGTAGCCTCGTCGACCGTGGCGGGTCACGGGACGCTGGTGCCGGTCGCCGTCGCTGACCGTCGCGACGTCGTCACCTTGTTGGTGACGTTCGCCGGTTGGTGCGGTTTCGCCTGGTACGTCTTCTGGCAGGGCACCGCCGGCCCCGCCCTCGTCTGGTCCGACACCACGTCGTACGCCGTCGTGGCCGGGCATCCCGTGTGGAGCACGGGCTTCTGGGCCGGCCAGCGCCCACCGCTCGTGCCCCTCGTCCTCAAGATGGTGGACTCCACCTCGGCCTTCGCCGCTCTCCAGTCGATGGTCGCCGTGGCCGCCTGGGGGCTGCTCGCCTTCACCGTCGGCCGGCTCGTGCCCGCCGGTTGGCGGCGTGTCGCCGCCGCCTGGGTCGTCCTGGCCTTCGCCACGTCGACACCGATCGTCTTGTGGAACCGGTCCGTCCTCTCGGAGTCGCTCTCGCTGTCCATCCTCGCCGTCCTGGTGGCCTCCGTGATGGCGGCGGCGCGGCGGATCACGTGGCCGCGGGTAGCTGTCGTCGCCCTCGCCGCCGTGGCCTTCGCCACCACCCGCGACGCGCAGGTGTGGACGGTGGCCCTGCTCGGCGTGATCGTCGCCATCGTGGCGCTCGTCCGGGCCCGCCACGTCCGACGGTCGCCGGATGGTGCCGGTGGATCGTGGCGCCGGATAGGCGTCCTCGCCCTCAGTCTCCTGGTGGGCGCCGGCGTGACCGGGTGGATCGTCGTCCACACCGGTCGATCGGAACAGAACCTGGAGGACGTTCTCTACGTCCGGGTCTTTCCCTTCCCCGCACGCGTCGCCTGGTTCGCCGCCCACGGGATGCCCGAGGCCCGGTGGATCGACGAGGTGGCGTCGGTCACCGTCCCGCCGAGCCCCGGTGCCGCCAAGGTGGTGGGATCCGAGCAGCTCGTCGGTCCCCGGTTCGCCACCCTCGAGCAGTGGATGGTGACCAGGGGCGAGAACGCCTATCTGCTGTGGCTCGTCACCCATCCCCTCTATGTGGTCACCGAGCCGCTCGAGCGACCGGAGCGCGCTTTCAACTTCGCCAACGGCCATCTCGACTTCTACGCCGCCGTCAACCGCGTCGACTCCCCGATGACGGCGGTGCTGTGGCCGGCGTGGTGGTGGATGCTGCCGATGACCGTGGTGGCCGTGGGGGCCGCCGCCGTGGCCGGGACGTGGCGTGACCGTGGCTGGCAGGCGGCCATGATGCTCGGCGGTCTGGGAATCTTCACCATCCTCGTGGCCTGGCACGGCGACGGCGAGGAGGTGGCGCGGCACACCGTGGAGGGCTTGGCCGAGGTGCGGGTCTGCGTCCTCGTGGCCACCACCGTGGCCGTCCTGCGGGTCGTACCGGCGCGCCGCTCCCGGACACGCCGCCACGGACCGCCCGTCGAGTCCCCGCCAGTGGGGCCAGAGACAGTCGGGGCAGAGGCGGTCGGGGCAGAGGCGGTCGGGGCAGAGGCGGTCGGGTCAGAGACGGTGCAGCAGTGACCGGGCGCGCGGGGAGAGACCGACCGTGGGTCGGCGCAGCAGGACGTACAACATGGGGAGGCCGGCGCGCGCCCGAGGGAGACGCCGGTAGTAGGTGCCCAGGATCTCGTCGAGCCGGAGGGCGTAGCGCTCGTCGTCGGGGTCGAGCTCGAGATCGAGGCGGTGGCGCAGACGCGGGTCGAGGGTGGTGACGGCGAGGACGCGGCCCACCCGCACGATGGGCGGCGGGACGCTGCGGTGCTCGAACCACAGGATGTGCCGGGCCAGGGTCCGGCTCTGCTCACCGGCACCGAGGAGGTCGCTGTCCAACACGGCGTCGAGATAGGCGGCGAACGCCGGTCGGTCGCCGGGGAGGAGCTCGGCCGGGATGCCGAGGAACCGGGCGAAGGCCACCATGTCGGCGTAGTAGGCGTCGGCGTCCGACGGCGACAGCGGACCCACCCAGCGCCGGTAGGACAGCTCGGCCGAATCGACGAGGGTGGCCCAGACCCAGAGGAGCAGCGAGGTGTCGTGCGCCGTGTACGCCGTCCCCGGCGCCCACGGTCCCGCCGCCGAGGGCAGGGTCCCGTTGACGTGGTCGTGGGTGGCGTAGATCTGCCGGGCGGCGGCGCGCGCCGTGGAGGACGGGCCGAAGACCAGGCGCAGCGCGGCGTCCACGGTGATCAGGGCCCGGCGCCAGGGCCGGTGGCGGAACTCGCTGTGGTCCTCCACACCGGCGGCGACCATGGGGTGGGCCACGTCCATGACGAGGGCGCGCTGGATCATGAGGGCGGTGACCGGCTCGGCCACCACGCGCCGGAGGATGCTGTGGCGCCCGAACGGGGTCGGCGCCGTCGGGTCGAGGGCCCCGAGCGACGGGCGACCACTGTCGTCGGGTGGTCCGGCCCCGGGTGGTCCGGCGGTGGTCATGGCGGCGCCGTCCTCAACGCGCCCGGGGGTTCCTCCACATGGGCCACACCGTGGGGCCGCCGAAGGGCAGCTCGATCTCGCCCGTCACCTCGAAGCCGTGGCGCCCGTAGAAGGCGATGTTGGCGTGCTTCGAGGACTCCAGGAACGCCGGGATCCCTTCGGCGTCACAGCGGTCGAGGACGGGGGCGAGCAGGGCGGAACCGATCCCTTTCCCCTGGGCGGCCGGGCGCGTCCCCAGCATCCCGAGATACCAGTGCGCCTCCTTCGGATGTTGGCGCTCCACGTGATTGAGGGTCCGGACGGCCCGCAAGGAGTGACGACCGAGGGCCCGGATCATGTCGGGCAGGTACCGCAGGATCGTCGTCGGCGGGATGATGGCGTGGCCGGGCGGCGCCCACAGGGCGGCGCCGGCCGTGCCGGGGGTGGTCCAGACCGTTCCGAGCGGGAGGTAGTGGCCCCGGAGCTGGACGCCGAAGAGCCGGGCCAGACGGCGCGACCGGCTGTCCTCCTCGCGCAGGATCCACGACATCACCGGATCGGTCCAGAAGGCGTCGGCGAGGGCGTCGGCCACGCCCCGGAGATCGGCGGAGGTGGCCACCACCACCTCGGGCGTCCTCGGAAGCGGGTCCTCGGGGGGTACGTCCACAACGCCCGGCAGCCTAGCCACGGAGCGGGTAGGAGCCTGGGCCACCCCCAGGCTCCCCCCGTTAGAACCGGACTTGCGGCACTACCGCATCCGGCTCACCCAAGCTGCGCCCTCAAGCGGGCGAGAGATAGGCACGACGGAGATCGTCGAGGCTCACGAGGCCCAGTCCACGCAAGACCCGGTTGGGCATCTTGGCATTGGACCGCCACGTGGCGTGTCGGCGTATGACCTTCGACCGCAGCCGCATCCGGATCCACTGGTCGAGATCCTCGAAGAGCGATGTCACGTCGCCAACCTTGTAATAGTTGCCCCAACCCCGAATCACAGGGTTGAGGTCCTCGATCATCCGTCGCAGCGAGACCGGAGTGCGCCGCCGGGTGCGTTGCCGCACCTCGTCTTTGAACCTGGTTAACGCCCGGGGTCGGGGTCGAAGGAACCTCCCGTGGAAGGTGAAGCCCAGGAACTCGAACCCGTTACGCACCCTCACGATGCCGGATTTGGCCTCGGCCACCTCGAGCCCGATGTCGGCCAGGATGGCCCGCACCAGGCGATCAGCAGCTTCGACCTTCCAACGTCGATCGGCCAGGATCACGAAGTCGTCGGCATAGCGGATCAGCCGGAACCTGGCTGCCCGCACCTCGGTGTCGAGCCGGTGGAGGTAGATGTTGGCCAGGAGTGGAGAGATGACTCCACCCTGGGGCGTGCCCGTCCGACCAGGCTGAACGCCTGACTCGGTGAGCACCCCGGCCCGCAGCCAGCGGCGGACGAGTCCGATCACCTCGGGGTCATCGACCACCTTGGCCACCTCCCGCAACAGCCGGGCGTGGTTCAGGTTGTCGAAGAAACCCACGATGTCGAACTCGGCCACCCATCGGTCGCCCCGACGAATCGCCTCCCGCACCCACCGCACCGCCTGCTGGGCACCTTTGCCCGGGCGGTAGCCGAAACTGCAGGGGAGGAACCGAGCCTCGAACAACGGCCCGATCACCTGCACGGTGGCTTGTTGGACCACTCGATCGGCCACGGTGGGGATCCCGAGCGGACGAACACGCCCGTCGGGCTTGGGGATCTCGACCCGCCGCACCGGTGGCGGCACGTAGCGCTCCGCCGACAGCAACCTCCGTCGCAACGAGGCCAGCTGGTGCTCCTCATCAGCGGTGAAGGCGGCGATCGTCTGGCCGTCGACTCCGGCCGCCCCGGCGTTCATCCGGACCGTGGTCCAGGCGGCCGCCAGGTTGGCCTCGTCGGCGATGGCCTCCAAGAGCTGGCCCATGGACCAGCACCTCCTTGCTCTCAGCCTCTCTCCTCGCCCCGTGTTCCCGGCCGGGCCGCCAGTCCCCTCTTCCCGCTCGGCGGTCAGGGCTGGTCCCGCACTTCCGGTGACCTGGTGCTTGCTTCAAGGCTTGGTCTCGGTCGGCCCCTTCGCCGGACACCGGATCCCTCGCAGGACCCGGACCGCCCCCCGACCAGGCGAGGGATCAGTGGGCATTACCCCACCTTTGCCACTACTACGAGCCGTCTGACTCCTCGGAGGGCATCGGTTGGCGTTTCCCCTTGTGGGTTATCGCATCGCCTACCGTCCGGGCCGCTCGGACCGACCGGGCCATATCTGGACCACCGGCCGCCAGCCACTGGCTGGCACGTTCGCGCACCACGGAACTGCTCGGACCCTACGAGGTCTCCCCAGATCATCCCGATGGCGTTGTCGCCGCCTGCCAGCCGCAACCACCCCCTGATGCCCCCACCGTCAAAGGACCGTTCCTGTTGCGGCGCAAGCGCCCAGGCGGTGGGGTCATCGGCTTCCCTGCTGCGCGATCGGTCGCCACATCAGGAGGCCTTCCAGCGATTCACTTTCGTTCCGGCCCACGGCTTTGCCTCCGCCCCCTTCAGACCCCCGGTCACCCGGACGCCCTGGGCATCGGCTACTCGAACTTCAACGGCCAAAGCTCGGGAAGGACTCTCACCTCCTCGTCATCGAGACTGCTGGGCGTACACGCGAGAAGCCCCCACCCTGGGGTGGGGGCTCTCGGACTCTGGGGATTATGGAGTCTGGGGTTTGGGACAGAGGCTGTCCGAGTAGACGATCGGCATCGGGTGGGGGGACTTGAGCCCATCGGGCACAACACCGCCACAACCAGGACTAGGAAGGGGGCCGTGGAGCTCTCCGAGCTGAAGGTGACCCGGTACGAGGTGGCCGACGCCGTGGCCACCATCACCCTCGTCCGGCCCGAGCGGCTGAACGCCTGGACGGGGCGGATGCACACCGAGTACCGGGCCCTTCTGGCCCGGGCCGCCGGTGACCCCGGCGTCCGCGTGATCGTCGTGACCGGGGCCGGGCGGGGATTCTGCGCCGGGGCCGACACCCGGGCCCTCGAGGGCCACGTCGAGCGGGGCGGGTACGACCCCGGGACCGGGCCCGAGCTGGCCCGGCCCGGCTACGGGGTGCGGCCCGAGTTCGATGCCGACTTCGCCTACCACTTCGGGATCGCCAAGCCCGTCATCGCCGCCGTGAACGGCGCCGCCGCCGGGGTCGGGTTCGCCCTCGCCTGTTACTGCGACCTGCGCTTCGCCGCCTCCGGGGCCAAGCTCACCACCGCCCACGGCCGGCTCGGGCTCCCCGCCGAGTACGGCCTGTCGTGGCTGCTGCCCCGCCTGATCGGGCTGACACGGGCGGCCGACCTCCTTCTGTCGAGCCGGGTGGTCCTGGCCGAGGAGGCGGCCGGGTTCGGGCTCGTCAACCGCGTGGAGGAGCCCGAAGAGCTCATGGAGGCCACCTACGCCTATGCCCGGATCCTGGCCACCGAGGTCTCACCGGCCTCGTTGGCCGCCACCAAGGTCCAGATGTACCTCGACCTGCACCGCGACGCGGCCACGTCCGTCAACGACGCCGGCGCCCGTCTCGAGGTGATGATGAAGGGGCCCGACTTCGCCGAGGGCGTGGCCGCCCTGGCCCAGAGGCGGACACCGCACTTCCCCGACCCACCGCCGGCGGTGCCGCACCCGTAGGGTGAGGGCGATGGGGACCGACCGGTCGCGCCCGGGGACCGAGCTGGCGGCCGGCGTGCTCGAGGCCGGCCTCTACGCCACCGATCCGCACCCCCTCTTCACCCGTCTGCGGGCCGAGGCGCCGGTGGCCTGGAACGAGGAGCGGCGATTCTGGGCCGTCACCCGGCACGCCGACGTGAGTGCCATCGGTTTCGACCACGAGACGTTCTGCTCCCGCCGGGGGATCCTGGTCGACGAGATCGGTGTGACCTACGAGTCACCGCCCACCATGATGCACACCGATCCGCCGGCCCACACCCGTTACCGCCGCCTCGTCCAGCCGGGCTTCAAGCCCTCCGTCGTCCGGGCCCTCGAGCCGGCCGTCCGCGCCCGGGCCCGGGACCTCGTCGCACGGCTCGGGGAGGGTCGGCCCGTCGATGTGGTCCCCCTGCTGTCGGTCCCGCTCCCCCTGCAGGTGATCAGCGAGATCATGGGCCTGCCGGTGGAGGATTGGGAGCGCTTCTACGAGTGGTCCGAGGCCGTGATCCCCGGGGCCACCGACTGGCCCGAGGAACGCCGGAACCGGCTGCAGGGCGAGATGATCACCTTCCTCGTCGACCTGACCGAGCAGCGCCGCTCGGAGCCCCGCCCCGACGTCCTCACCGAGCTGGCCGGGGCCGAGATCGACGGGGACCGGCTCTCCGACGCCGAGCTGGCCATGTTCCTCGTCCAGCTCCTGGTGGCCGGGAACGAGACGACGAGGAACCTCCTCTCCGGCGGCCTGGTGGCCCTCGCCGAGACACCGGGCCAGTGGGAGCGACTGGTCGACGACCCCGGCCTCGTCCCCGACGCCGTCGAGGAGATGCTGCGATGGACCACCCCGGTGGTCTCGTTCATGCGGACGGCCACGCGCCGGACGGAGCTCGCCGGGGTGACCATCGACGAGGGCGAGCCCGTCCTCATGGTCTACGCCTCGGCCAACCGCGACGAGGACGTCTTCGGTCCGACGAGCGCCACCTTCGACGTCGGGCGCCACCCCAACCCGCACATCGCCTTCGGCAACGGCTCCCACTTCTGTCTGGGAGCGGCCCTGGCCCGCCTGGAGGGCCGGGTCGTCCTCGAGGAGCTCCTCGACCGGTTCGACGCGGTGGAGCCCGCCGGGGAGGTGGAACGCTCCGGCTCGTCGGTGATCGCCGGCGTCCGGCGCGCCGAGCTCTGTTTCAGCCGGTCGCGCTGATCCCCGGTCGCCGGCCTCGGTCGCCGGCCTCGGTGGCCGGTCTCAATCGTTGGCCGAGGCCTCCACCAGGAGATCGGCGAACTTCGCCTTGGCCGCCAGGCGCCGGGTGGGGACGTGCTCGGTGGGGACCTCGGAGGGGGCGTAGCCCTTCAGGACCTGGCGGGCCACGGTGACCTTGTGGACCTCGTCGGGGCCGTCGTAGATGCGCGCCGCGCGCGCGGCGCGGTACATGTGCTCGAGGGGGAGGTCGGTGGAGAAGCCGAGCGACCCGTGGGCCTGGATGGCGCGGTCGATGACGTTGTAGAGGACGCCGGCGCCGTAGTACTTGATCATGGCGATCTCCACGCGCGCGGCGGCCGGTCCGTCGCGGTCCATCTTCCACGCCGCCTGCAGCGTCATGAGCCGGGCGGCGGTCATCTCGGCCATGGAGTCGGCCACCCAGGACTGGACCATCTGCTTGTCGGCCAGCAACGACCCGTGCAGCGTCCGCGAGACGGCGCGCTCGCAGAGCATGTCGAAGGCGCGCCGGGACTGGCCCAACCAGCGCATGCAGTGGTGGATGCGTCCCGGCCCCAGCCGCATCTGGGCCAGGCGGAACCCCTCCCCCTCGTGGCCGATGGTGTTGCCCACCGGCACCCGGACGTCGCGGTAGACGATCTCGGAGTGGGCGCCGATCTTCCCGAAGTGCGGGGTCGGGTCCTCCATGGTGGGGACGTCGCGCACCACGTCGACCCCGGGGACGCCGGCCGGGACCACGATCATCGAGCACCCCTGGTAGGGGTGGACGTCGGGATTGGTCACGCACATCACGATCAGGAAGTCGGCCACAGACCCGTTGGAGGTGAACCACTTGTGGCCGTTGATCACCCACTCGTCGCCGTCGCGGACGGCGGTCGTCCGGATGAGGGTCGGATCGGCCCCGGCCCCCGGCTCGGTCATGGAGAAGGCGCTGCGCAAGGTCCCGTCGAGCAGCGGCTGCAACCACTTCTCGCGATGGTCCTGGCGACCGGACTGCTCGATCCCGATGGCCAGGAGCTCGGCATTGCCCGAGTCCGGGGCGTTGTTGCCGAAGACCAGCGGGGCCAGGAAGGAGCGGCCCAGGATCTCGTGGAGCAGGCCCAACCGGACCTGGCCGAAGCCCATCCCGCCGAGCGCCGGTGGGAGGTGGGCGGCCCACATGCCCTGGCGCCTCACCTCCTCCTGGAGGGGCCGTATCACCCAGGCCAGATCGCCGGTGCGGAGATCGAGCGTCTCGAGGGGGAGGATCTCCTCGTCGACGAAGGCCCGCGCCCAGGTGAGCTTGGCCTCGTACTCCGGCTCCGTCTCGAAGTCCCAGCCCATGGCGATTGCCTCCTCGTGACCGACGCCCACTACCGTGTGCCGATGCCCGGCGACGCGTCCGTGACCCCCACGCGTAGCACTGTCTCCCTGCGGGCGCCCGTCGACCCCTGCCCCGTCGTCCTCCCCGACCCGCCCGACCGCGGCCGGGCGCGGACGCTGATCGCCGCCGCCGCCGGGGCCCTGCTCGACGACCGTCGCCCGCTCACGGCCGACGAATTGGGGGCTCTGGCCGTGGTCCCCGACCAGTCGGTGACGGCACTGGCCTCGCTCGCCCACGAGGTCCGCCTGGCCTGGTGCGGGCCCGGGGTCGAGGTGGAGGGGATCCTGTCGGCCAAGACGGGGGGATGCCCCGAGGACTGTCACTTCTGCGCCCAGTCGTCGCGCTTCGAGACGCCGGTGAAGGCCACCCCCTTCCTCGACACGGCCGAGGTCCTGGCCGCCGCGGCCGAGGTGAAGGCGGTGGGGGCGACGGAATTCTGCATCGTCCTGGCCGTGCGTGGTCCCGACCGGCGCACCCTGGACCGCATCCTCGAGCTCGTCCCCCTCGTCCGCCGGGAGACGGGCTTGAACGTGGCCGTCTCGGCCGGGATCCTCACCGACGACCAGGCCGGGGAGCTGGCCGCCGGCGGTGTCCACCGCTACAACCACAACCTGGAGACGGCCCGGTCGTTCTTCGGCCGGGTGGTCACCACCCACACCTGGGAGGAGCGGGCCGAGACCTGCCGGTTGGTCGCCGCCCACGGGATGGAGCTGTGCTGCGGCGCCCTGGTGGGAATGGGCGAGACCGCCGCCCAACGGGTCGAGCTGCTCCTCCAGCTGCGCGACCTCGGCCCCACCGAGGTCCCCGTCAACTTCCTGAACCCCCGGCCGGGGACCCCCTTCGCCGAGCTCCCCGTGGTCGGCGCCTGGGAGGCGATCCGTTGGATCGCCCTCTTCCGCCTGGCCCTCCCCGGGGCGATCCTCCGCTACGCCGGCGGACGCGAGGTGACGCTGCGCGACCTCCAGGCCATGGGGATGACCTCCGGCATCAACGCCCTGATCGTCGGGAACTACCTCACCACGCTCGGCCGGTCGACCGACGAGGACATGCGGATGCTGGCCGACCTCAAGATGCCGGTGGGTGCGCTCACCGGCGCCCTCTGAGCGGCCCGCCCCCGGGGCACTCCCGTCCGTTTCCCGTGGCCCCCACCTTCTGCACCGGCTGCGGACGACCGGCCGACGTCTGCGGCGGGTGCGGTCGCCCGCTCGACCCTCCCCGGTTCTGCCCCCACTGCGGCCGGCGGATGACCGTCACGGTGACGCCGGGCGGATTCCGGGCCCGGTGCCGCCATCACGGGACGGTCACCCTCTCGACGTAGCGAAGCCGGTCCCGGTGTGGCGGAGCCGGCTCGATCCACCGCCGTCACGCCGGCGGCAGGCCCAAGTCGGCCCGCACCTGGTCGGCCACGGGGGCGATCTGCTGATCGGATCGCAGGGTGGCGAACGCCGTCCCGTCGGTCTCGAGCCCGGAGGCGGTCCACACCTGGAGATCGCTGACCACGCGCCGGAGCTGGTCCGTGAGGAGCGAGACGTCGGGGTGCGCCGCGGCGGGCCACGGTTGCGCCGCCAGTTCCGACGCATTGGTCTGGTAGGCGGCCGAGAGGTTCTGGACGTCGAGCGTCCTGGTGGCCAGCGGGGTGGAGCCCCAGGATGCCAACTCCACCCTGTACTTGGACAACGCCGCGTCCAGCCTGGCCGCGTCCCCGAGGTATTGCGCGGCGACACCGGTCGGTGCCGTCAGGGCGAAGCCGTCGTGGCGGACGGCACTGGGGACCAGGATGATGCCGTCGGCGGCGGAGAGCGTCTGTCCGTCGGCCAGGTCGAGCAGTGGCGGCCGACCGTTCACCCGGAGTTGCTCGAAGGTCACCGTCGACGTCTCGGGGTAGGGCAGGTCCACCGCCGCCTCGGCACTGTTGGTCGGGTCCTCCTGGATCCATTCCCCGGCCGTGAACGACCCACCCACCCCGTAGGCGATCAGTTTGGTGGTCGAGACCGTGCTCGTCCGGTCGTCGAGGGTCACGGACCACCCCTGGCTCTGGCGCACCATCGAGGCCGAGATCAGGTCGCCGGGCTCGACGGCGCCGAGCGGTTGCGGATGGAACGACGCCGCCGTGTCGCTCCAGAACCCCTCGTAGTCGGTGAGACCGGGTCCGAACCTGTCCTCGGTGACACCCACCTGGATGAAGGGAGGGCCACCGTCGTCGTTCTGCGCTCCGATCCACGTCGACGCGTGGCCGACCGATGTCGTCGCCGCGATCACGGGGACCTGCCACTGGGCGCTGATCTGGTCCACGTTCCCCAACCAGTGGTAGCCGGCGAAGCCGGTCAGCGGCGCGATGTACCGGGGCCCGGTGGCGTTCGCCTTCACCGGAACGGGCGACGGCGACGGGACCGAGAGGGCCAGGACGGTCGCCCCGAGCGCCACGGCGGCGAGGGCCACGGCGCCGGCCACCATCGGTCGCTTGCCCCGGCCCCCGGACCTCTCCGCTCCCCCGGCGGGGCCGGCCACGGGGACGGCGCCCGGCTCCGCCGTCCCCCACCACGGCTGTGGGGGTGGGACGTGGCTCCTGACGAGGGGATGGAGCTCGGGTGGGTACCACCTTCCGTCCGAGGCGATCCACCAGCCCGGTCCCTGCCACACGTCGCTCATTCCCTCGGCTCCTTCGGGCGCGTTCCTCCAGGATCGACCCCGTACCGGTGGGATCGACACAGCGGGGCCGGCGATTGACCGCGGTGGAGAAAACGACGCTGAGCAGGGTCTTCCCCGGCCGTCAGCCGGTCGGTTCCCACCGCATGTGGGCGTCGGGCTGTCGCTCGTCGTTGTCGCCCTCGGTGAAGGCGACGTCGTGCCATCCCCGGGAGGCGTAGAGGGCGCGCGCGCCGGTGTTGCGCTGGAAGACCCAGAGGTCGAGCCCCGTCGGCGAGATCTCCTGGGCCCATGCGATGAGCCGGCTGCCCACCCCGGCGCCCTGGGACCGCGGGTGGACGTTCAGGTGCTCGAGCCACGACCCCCGGACGACGGCGAAGCCGATGATCACCCCGTCACGCTCGGCCACCTCGACGCGGGCCGTCGCCACCAGGTCGGAGACGAACCGTGCCGTCTGGTCGTCGGTGTGGAGGACGGGGAGATAGGTCATGCCCCGGCGGGCCGCCAGAAAGACGTCGGTGATGGCAGGGACGTCGGTGCCACGAGCGGCGCGCAGGACGACGCCGGTCATGCCACAATCATCGCGTGGACCGTATCGGGGTGGCCGACACCATGTTCGCCCGCTACGACATGGGCGCCGAGGCCGTCGACGAGCTGAAGCAGTGCCCCCTCTACGGCGACCGCTTCGAGATCCGGCGCCGGACGGTGCCGGGCTTCAAGGACCTCGGGGTGGCGTGCAAGAAGCTCATCACCGAAGAGGGCTGCGCCATCGTGGTGGCCCTCGGGATGCCGGGCCGCGCCGCCATCGACCAGGTCTGCGCGCACGAGGCGGCCCAGGGGATCATGCTGGCCCAGCTCCTCACCAACACCCACGTCCTCGAGGTCTTCGTCCACGAGAACGAAGAGGACGATCCCGCCCGTCTGGCCGCCGTCTGCGTGGACCGGGCCCGCAAGCACGCCCGGAACGCCTACTGGATGCTCTACGAGCCCGACCAGCTCACCCGTCGCGCCGGCCAGGGGGTCCGCCAGGGATACGGGGACGCCGGCCCCATCGCCACGCCGACGCTCTAGCCGAGACCGAACCCGACGTCGGGTCGGTGGCCCGACCGGTCGAGGCCGATGCCGCGGCCGGCCAGGAGGGCGGAGAGCTCGGCGCCCTCGATCCCGGTCGGCCCGCCCGTGGTGCGCCGGTGGCCGTCGGGGTCCCGGTCGGGCCCGCGGGACCGCACGTCGTGGCGACGCTCCGCCACCCCCGGCCTCGGGGCCGCGGCGTGCCCGGTCTGCGGTGTCAGGTCCTCGAGAAGGCGGTCGGCGGCGTCCTCGACCGACCGCGCCGGAGCGCCCCCGGGCAGCGCCCGGCACCAGGCCCGCACCACGTCGCGTCGCGTCACCGGGCGTCGCAGGTCGTCCAGGGCCTCGACCACCGCGGTGGGGAGACGGCCGTCCTCGGGCGCGGGCGCCATCGACACCGGAGAGCGGCGCGGGGCGCGGTCGAGGACGGCGTCGAGGCTCCGGGGACCGAGACCGACGGCGCGGGCGCGGTCCTCCCACCCGGGGCGCAGCTCGTCGGCGCCGAGGAGCGGGTCCTTGTCGGCGCGGGTGGCGAAGCCGGCCACCGTCCGGGCCCGCCCGCTCGTCAGCTCCCGCTCGGCCAGGTGCTCGGCGATCTGGGCCGAGCGTCGGGAGAACTCCCGGCGGGCCTCGGGTGCGATCCCGGCGATGTCGGCCCGCCCGCGGTCGGGGTGCTCCCAGGCCACTCCCAACCGGCGGGTGAGCTCGTAGCGGAGATGAGCGTGGTAGAGGGCGTCGGTGGCCGAGGCGTGGGCGTAGAGACCGCGGCCGTCCAGGGCGCTCCAGCGGCCCTCGGGCCCCCGGCCCAGGTTGGCCACGACGACATGGGTGTGGAGATGGGG
>Ga0209415_10000978_pt1 | contig 54310 bp, 56 predicted proteins | sample PeaSoiSIISIP2007_FD_187696 | JGI IMG/M metagenome (GOLD analysis project Ga0209415, IMG submission 187696) | Peat soil microbial communities from Weissenstadt, Germany - SII-SIP-2007 (SPAdes) (version 2) | ecosystem: Environmental > Terrestrial > Soil > Wetlands > Peat | place: Germany... | reverse complement strand
GACGAGCTATGCGGTGACCGACCCGACCGTCACCTCGCAGATCATCACCTTGAAGAGCGCCGGCGCCGACACGCTCTTTCTCGCCGCCCAAAGCCGCGCCGCGGCGCAGGCCATCTCCGCCGCCCGCGACCAGGCCGGCTGGGACGCGCTCATCTTCCTGCCATTCGTCGCCTCGGCGAAGAGCGTGGTGGGGCCGGTCGGCAACGACAGGCTCAAGGGCGTGATTTCCTCGGACAGCACCAAGGATCCGACCGATCCGTCCTGGGCCGACGACCCGGCCGTCAAGGAGTATCTCGCCTGGAACAAGAAATACACGCCGACCCAGGATCAGGAATCGAACGCCGCTTCACCCTTAGGCTATGTCTCGGCACAGGCGATGGTCGAGGTGCTGAAGCGCGCCGGAAACGATCTCACGCGCGCCAACATCATGAAGGTGGCAACCAGCCTCAAGGACGTGTCGCTGCCGCTGTTGCTGCCGGGGATCACGCTCAACACCAGCCCCGACAACTATTACCCGATGCATACGTTGCAGCTAAAGCGCTTCGACGGCACGCGCTGGGTGCTGATCGGCAAGCCGGTCACGGGTTGAAGAAGCGCAGGAGCGCGGCGGCGACCTCCGCCGGCGCCTCCTCGGGGAGGAAGTGGCCGCACGCGATCGGTCCGCCCTCGACGCTGTCGGCCCAGCGCCGCCAGGTCGCGAGCGGATCGACGGCGGCGGCGCCGACGGTGCGCCGCCCGCCCCACAGCGCCAGCACCGGGCAGGCGATGCGCCGCCCGGCATCGCGGTCGGCGCGGTCGATGTCGCAATCGATGGTGGCGCCGGCGCGGTAGTCCTCGCACGCCGCGTGGACCACGCTCTTGTCGCGGAAGGCGCGGCGGTAATCCTCGATCACCTCGGGCGCCAGCGCCCCGCCCTGCGCCAGCCAGCTCCGCATCGTCCATTCGAGATAGAAGTCGGGATCGGCCGAGATCATGCGCTCCGGCAGGTCGAACGGCTGGGCGAGGAAGAGCCAGTGATAGGCCGAGAGCGCGCTCTTCGCGTTCATGCGCTCGAACATTTCGAGCGTCGGCGCAATGTCGAGCACGGCGAGTTTCGCCACCCGGCCGGGATGGTCGAGCGCCAGGCGATAGGCGACCCGCCCGCCGCGGTCATGCCCGGCGACGCAGAAGCGCTCGTGCCCCAACGCCGCCATCGCCTCGACCTGGTCCTCGGCCATGGCGCGCTTGGAGAAGGCCGCGTGGTCCGCGGTCTCGGTGCCGATGAAACGGCTTCGGCCATAGCCGCGGAGATCGGGCGCCACCACGGTGAAGGATTGGGCGAGGCGGGGCGCCACGTCGTGCCAGCAGGCATGCGTCTCGGGATAGCCGTGCAGCAGCAGGAGCGGCGGTCCCTGGCCGCCGATCGCGGCAAGGATCTCGGCGCCGCTTGTGACGATGCGGCGCTCGGCGAAGCCGCGGATTGCGCTCACTGGACCAGGGTGCCGCGATTGAAGGCGAGCTGGTCGGGCGTGAGCTGGAATCCCACGATCACGGAATAGGCGTTGCCCATGCCCGGGTTTTTGACCGGCACATGCACCGTGATCTTCTCGGCCGGCATGCGGCGCTCGGCCTCGCCGCCGACGAACGGGACGACGATCCGGAACGATTCCTCGGTCAGGACACGCTGCTGCGAATCCACCAGTGCCACGAAGTAGGGCAGCGTCGCGTCCTTGATCTCGGTGGTGGCGCGCTGGGCCATGAACACGATCTCGGCGTTGACCGCGAGGCCCACCTTCTCGCGTTCGCATTTGGCGCTGAGGTCGAAGATGCGGCCGCCGACCACCACGTCCTTGCTGGCGTGGCCCGCGGGACTGAACATGGGGATCTTGTCGGCGCCCGGGGCCGGCACCACCGCGGGGCAGGTGAGATCGCTCTGCTTGATCCCCCCGATCCACGTGCATGCGCCGAGCGCGAGCGGCCCGAAAAGGAGCGCCACGAGCGCCGCCGTTGCGCGTTCCCTTGTCATCTCCCTCTTCCTTGGCGATGCCGCCTGTACTAGATTCTGCCGCGCCCGCCGAACTTTATTCGACGGCCCCTATCCGCACAAGCGCCGCCCGAGCCAGGATGGCCGTCTATACCGATGTTCCCGACGACGATCTCCGCGCCTTCGTCGCCGACTACGAGCTCGGCGAGGTGGTCTCGTGCAAGGGCATCGCCGAGGGCGTCGAGAACTCGAACTATCTCCTCCAGACCGAGCGCGGCAGCTACATCCTGACGCTCTACGAGCGCCGCGTCTCGCCGCAGGATCTGCCCTTCTTCCTCGCCCTCATGGAGCATCTCGCGCGCAACGGGATCAAGTGCCCGACGCCGATCCGCGCGCGCGACGGCGCGGCCTTGCGCACGCTGTGCGGGCGGCCCGCCGCGATTGCGAGCTTCCTCGACGGCATGTGGCCGCGCCGCATCCAGCCGTTCCATTGCGCGGGACTGGGCGGCACGATGGCGCGGCTCCATCTCGCCGGGCAGCGCTTCCCGCTGAAGCGGCCCAACGATCTTTCGGTCGCGGGCTGGAGGAAGCTTTACGAGTCCTGCCGCGCGCGGGCGGACGAGGTGCGGCATGGCCTCGCCGACGAGCTGGGGCGCGAGCTCGACGCGCTCGAAGCGTCGTGGCCCGCTGCGCTCCCCGCCGGCGTCATCCACGCGGATCTCTTCCCCGACAACGTGTTCTTCCGCGGCAACGAGGTGTCGGGCGTCATCGACTTCTATTTCGCCTGCACCGATTTCCTCGCCTACGACTTGGCGATCTGCCTCAACGCCTGGTGCTTCGAGAGCGATTTCAGCTTCAACGTGACCAAGGCGCGGCTCATGCTGGCGAGCTATCGCGCGGTGCGGCCCATCGAGGCGGCGGAATTCGCGGCCCTGCCGCTCTTGGCGCGCGGCTCGGCGCTGCGCTTCCTGCTGACGCGGCTCTATGACCTGCTCAACCATCCGCCCGGCGCGCTGGTGCGGCCCAAGGACCCCCTCGAATACCTGCACAAGCTGCGCTTCCATCGCAGCGTGGCGAGCCCAACGGCCTATGGGCTCGAGCCGTGACCGAGAGGGTCGAGATCTTCACCGACGGCGCGTGCAGCGGCAATCCCGGCCCCGGCGGCTGGGGCGCGATCCTGCGCTACAAGGGCACCGAGAAGGAACTGAAGGGCGGTGCCAACCCGACCACCAACAACCGCATGGAGATGATGGCGGCGATCGCCGCGCTCGAGGCCCTGAAGCGGCCGAGCCATGTCGTGGTCCACACCGACAGCCAGTATCTCAAGGACGGCATCACCCGCTGGCTGCCGCAGTGGAAGGCGCGCGGCTGGAAGACCGCGGACAAGAAGCCGGTCAAGAACATCGATCTGTGGAAGCGTCTCGAGTTCGCGCTCGAGACCCATACGGTCGAATGGCGCTGGGTGCGCGGCCATTCCGGCCATCCCGAGAACGAGCGCGCCGACGCGCTCGCCCGCGCCGCCATCATCGAGGCCCGCCACGCGGCGTCGATGGGATGAACGCGGTGCGCCCTTCGACTACGCTACGCTCCGCTCAGGGTGAGGACATTTCTTTGTGCCACAAAGAATGTCCCTCATCCTGAGCGAAGTCGAAGGACGCACGGTATTGGTGCAGTCGTCCTTTCTCAGATCGCCTTCATCACCGCTTCGGCGCTCGACACCTCGAAGGCGCCCGGGTTCTCGACGTTGAGCTGCTTCACCACGCCGTCCTGGACCACCATGGCATAGCGCTTGGAGCGCGTGCCGAGGCCGAAACCGCTGCCGTCCATCTCGAGGCCCAGCTCCTTGGTGAAGGTGCCGTTGCCGTCGGCCAGCATCGTGACCTTGCCCTCGGTGCCCTGCTGCTTGCCCCACGCGCCCATCACGAAGGCGTCGTTGACGGCGAGGCAGGCGATGGTGTCGACGCCCTTCGCCTTGATCGACTCAGCGTTCTGCACGAAGCCCGGCAGGTGCTTGGCCGAGCAGGTCGGCGTGAAGGCGCCCGGCACTGCGAACAGCACCACTTTCTTGCCCTTGAAGATGTCGTCCGTGCTGATCTCCTTGGGGCCTTCCGCCGTCATGTGGCGGAGCTTGGCCGAGGGAATCCGGTCGCCAACCTTGATCGTCATGAGCCTTCCCCTGCTTATGTGGTTTGGAGCTGTCGGTCGCTCTCGGAGGCGAACATAGTCGCTGCGCTGCGAAAAATCACCCCCTGGGCCCGGCCCGCTCGGAAGGGGTAGGGGACGCGGCTTCGCGCAGGGCGGCGCTCACCGCGTCGGCGGTGAGAAGCTCGGGCAGCGCGACCCCGGCGGGCGCGCCCGGTCCATAGACGGCGTTGAAAGGAATGCCATAGCGGCCGAAGCGCTTGAGATAGTCGGCGATGACCGGATCGGGCCGGGTCCAGTCGGCGCGCATCGCCACCACGCCCGGCGCCGCGAGCCGCGCGCGGATGGCGTCGTCGTCCAGCACCAGCCGCTCGTTGACCTTGCAGGTGAGGCACCAGTCGGCGGTGACGTCGACGAACACGACCCGTCCGTCATGGACCAGCGGACCCAGCGCTGCCGCATCGAACGCGCGCCACGGTCCGGACTGAACGGCGGCGCCGATCGGCGCACGCGCCACCAGCGGCGTCGCCACGGCGGCGAGCGCCAGCGCGGCAAGCGCGCTCCGCCGCACCGTCCCCGCGCTTACCAGCGCGAACGCGGCGACCATCGCCGCCAGCAGCATTGCGAGCGCGCCCGCCGCCATCGCGCCGCTCTCCGCCGCCAGCACGGAGACCAGCCACGCCGCCGTCGCCGCCAGCGCCACGCCGAGCAGCCGGCGCAGCGTCGCCATCCAGCGCCCCGGCCGCGGCAGCATCCGCGCCAGCCGCGGCACCGCCGCCACCGCGAGATAGGGCGCCGCGAATCCCACGCCCAGCGCGAGGAAGATGGCGATGGTCTCGCCCGGCCCCGTGGCCAGCGCGTATCCCACTGCGGTGCCGAGGAACGGCGCCGAGCACGGCGTCGCCAGCAAGGTCGCGAATGCGCCCGTCGTCACATTGCCGAGCGCCGCGCGCGAGGCGAGGTCGGCGACGCGGTGCGGCAGGATCAGCTCCCACAGGCCCCACAGATTGGCCGCGAAGAGCGTCAGCACCACCGCCATCGCGGCGAGGAATCCGGGCGCCTGGAATTGCGTGCCCCAGCCGACCGCCATCCCGGCCGCATTGGCCGCGATAATGGCCGCCGCCAGCGCCGCGAAGGACAGAAGGATGCCGCACGCGGTGGCGAGGAAGCCGATCCGCACGGCGCGCGCCGGCCGCTCGCTGTGCGCGATCGCGCCAATGAGCTTCAGCGACAGCACCGGCAGCACGCACGGCATGGCGTTGAGCACCAGCCCGCCCAGCAGCGCCAGCGCCAGCATCGGCAGGAGCTGCGCCAGATCCATCGCCGCAGCGCCGCGCCTTGGCACGACCTGGCCGCTCATGGCACGCTCGCCGTCGATCAGCGTGACGGCGAGCGTCTTGCCCACGAGCGCGTCGATCGCGGCGCGGGGACCGTAGGCGGGCAGGCGCAATTCGGTCTCGTCGGGCGCCACGACGCGGGCGATTGCGGCACCGAAGCTGACCTCGCCCGCGCCCTCGACGAAGGCGTCGGGCGCGCCGAGCGGCCGGTCGGTCCTGACCGCCAGGTAGAGCGCGGCATGGCCGCCCGTCCGTACCACCGCCGGACCCAGCGCCAGCCCCTCGCGCCGCCCGTCGCCCGGCACCAGCGCGGCGAAGCGCGCGATCAGCGCGCCGAACCCCAGCCCTCGCGCCGCCGCCGCCGGCAGGTCGAGCGTCAGCATCGCCTGATAGGGCACGCAGATCTCGGCGCAGGTGAGGTAGTCGAGCACGGCATGGAGCGCCAGCGGCGACCCGGGCCTCTCGACCCGGGCGCGGATCGGCAGCACGACATGGCCCTGGTAGCCCATGGTCTCGAGCCCGAGGATCGAGAACCGCTCCGGCGCCGGCCAGTCGAGCGCGGCCGAGGCGAGGTTCTCGGACCCGGTCCAGTCGAGCCGCGGCGGGTAGCCCGCGTCGCCGGGCGAGCGCCAGTAGATCTTCCATTTGGGCGCCAGCTCGAACTCGAGCCCGAGCTGGACATCGCGGTCGGCGCCGACGAAGGGCTCGGCCGCGACGAGGCGCACCCTTCCCTGGTCGGTGACGAACCAGTCCGACGCCCCCGCGGCCCGGGCTTGCATGATGCCCAGGACCGGAATAAGCATCAGGGCGAGGACGAAAATCCTCATATAGGCCAACATGGTCGGGCGCTTGTAAGGCCCTTGGGGGGCACCCATGTCAAGCAAAACCGGAGGCTTCGCGTGACTTCGCTCGCCGGCCAGCTTTTGATCGCCATGCCGCAGATGCAGGACCCCCGATTCCAGCGCTCGGTGATCCTGATGTGCGCCCACAACGAGGAGGGCGCGATGGGGATCGTGGTGAACCGGCTGCTCGACCAGTTCGATCTGACCGAGCTGATGCGCCAGCTCGGCATCGCAGCCCAGGGGTTGCGCGGCCGCAAGCGGGTTCATTTCGGCGGCCCGGTCGAGGGCGGGCGCGGCTTCGTCCTGCATTCCCCCGACTATGTCGAGGCCAGCACCCTCGTCGTCGCCGATGTCTTCGCGCTGACCGCGACGCTCGAGATTTTGCGCGCCATCGGCCGCGGCGATGGCCCGCGGCGCAGCTTCCTGGCGCTGGGCTATTCCGGCTGGGGACCGGGCCAGCTCGACGCCGAGATCCAGGCCAATGGCTGGCTCACGGTGGCGCCCGACGACGACATCGTGTTCGGCGCCGCCCTCGACGACAAATGGCAGCGCGCGCTGGCCAAGCTCGGGGTCCATCCGCTCACCCTCTCGGACGACGCCGGCCACGCCTGATCCGCGCGTCATTTCCATTTCACCGGCGGCAGCGAGGCGATCGGCGCGGGTCCGACATAAACCCGCCGGTCCTGGATCGTCAGCGGCAGGCGCACCGTGTCGCCATTGCCGCCCGGCAGCGCGATCGCCCTTACCACCGCTTTGGCGAAGCCGGCCTGGCGCGGCTCGATCGTGCCGGCCGCTGCCGCCGCGTCGATCAGCGTGTCCGCGCCGGTGATGGTGACGGTGAGTGCGCCTTCCGGCTGCAGCGATTCGTCGAGGGCGAGCGTGCCCTCGAGGTCGGCGCTGATCCCGCTCCAGGCGACATGCGCGGCTTCGACGTCGAGCGTGCCGCCCTGGTCGCGCCACTGGGCCAGCGCGCGGTCGATCGGCCCGGATGAAATCGGCCCATGCGCTGTCGCCGTCAGCGCCAGCGCGTCGATGCGCGGCGCCAAGGGCGGTGGTGCCTGCGGCAACTGCACCTCGCCGAGCTGCGCGCTCAGTGCCATCAGCGGGTCGCGGTCGCTCTGCGGCGCCTGCGCCGGCAGGGTCAGGGTCGCGGCGAGCGAGTCGGCGGCGTAGCCGACTGCCGTCCCGCTGCCGCGCAGCTCGCGCGCGGTCGCGGTCACCACGGTCGATTCGACGCCGGCGGCGACGCTGCCCTGGAGCGCGGCGACCGTCGCGCCGGCCGTTGGCGTGCTGGCGGCCGCACCCTGGGCCGCGTCAAAGCGCCAGCGTCGCAAATTCCACGGCGCGGCGTCGAGCACCAGCGCGTCGCCCGTCACGGTGACGGGGATGGCTCCGGCCGCCATCACCGAGACCCCGGTGAAGCTCAGTCGCAGCGACCACGGAAAGCCCGCGATCTCGACCGACTTCCAGGCGATGGCATAGCCCTCGGCGCGGCGCGCCTCGACCCAGCCGGGCAGAGCCTGGCGCAGCGTGCTCGCGAACCAGAACCAGGAACCGGCATAGGCAGCGAGCGCGACCGCGACGGCGGCGGCGAGAAGCGCGAGGGGACGGCGCATCGCGCCGTTATAGAGGCCGCCCGCGTTAAGGAGTTGTTTTCCGTTTCGCGCGAGCCTCGGCTTGGGAGCGACAGCGGGCGAGCGGGGGACCGCATCATGAGTGGGCGCGAGTGTGCCGAATACACAACCACGCCTTTGGGCGCGGTCGGGCCGGAGCTGTGGGCCAAGCTCGCCTGGGAGAGCGATCTCTGGATCTTCGCCTACGGCTCGCTGATGTGGGACCCGGGCTTTCCCTACTGCGAGGCGGAGACGGCCCTGCTCTATGGGCATCATCGCAGCTTCTGCGTCTATTCGCGCGGCCATCGCGGCACCGAGGAGCGGCCCGGCCTGGTGCTGGGGCTCGACCGCGGCGGCGCCTGCAAGGGCATCGCCTATCGCGTGCCGGCGATCGACGTGCCGGACGCGCTGGCCTATCTGTGGGACCGCGAGATGCAGAGCCGGGTCTATCACCTCAAGGAGGTCGAACTGCATCTTCCCGTGCGCGAGGCGAGGGCGCTCGCCTTCGTGGTCGACCGCGACCATCGGGATTACGCCGGAAACCTCACCCTCGACGAGACCGCGCGGCTCATTCACCAGGGCAGCGGACGGCGTGGCAGCGCGCGCCAGTATCTCGAGAACACGCTCGCCGAGCTCGAGCGGCTGGGGGCGGTCGACGGCCCGCTGCGCCAGCTCGAGCGCGCGGTCAAGGCGCTGGCGCCGGCGGAGCGCAAGGCCGCCTGAACCTGCCCGGGTTTTAACGCAATTTTAGCCAAGACCGGGTCGAATCAGGTCCTGCGCGGGACATTTTCCCGCCCCACTGATCCGAGCGTCTGCGCCGACCGTAATAAAATTAAGCTCCCTTAATCACCTGCGACCGATAGGAGAAACGGCGAATGGCGGCCACCGCGTCGTCGGCCTGCACCGTGGAATTGGCGGCTCTCGGCACGCAAGAGGCCGCGTCGTTCTCCGAGTTGATCGAGCAGGAGATTCCCTTCCTCCGCCGCATCGTGCGCTTCTGGCACCGGCAACGCGCGGACGCGGACGATCTGGTCCAGGACACCATCGTGCGCGCACTCGCCAACGCGCATCTGTGGGAACCGGGCTCCAATCTCCGCGCCTGGCTGTGGACCATCATGCGCAACCAGTTTCTTGGCACCTTGGCGCGCTCGACTCGCGCCTTGCATGCCCATTCTGCCCATGCCGCCGTCCGCCCCGCTGTGACGGCGCACGAGAGCGACGGCCGCCTCGCGCTGCGCGACCTGCAGAAGGCGCTGCACCGGCTGCCGGAGCGCCAGCAAATCGCGGTCATCAAGGTCGGAATCGAGGGATATTCCTACGCCGACGTCGCCAAGGTCGCGGGCACTTCGGTCGACGGCATACGCTGCGACCTGGCGCGCGCGCGCATACACCTGCGTGCAGCGATCGACCGCGCCGGCGAGCCCACGCCGCTCCCGGCCCGGCCGCCGCGCCAGGAAAATGCCGCGGCGAGGCGCGCGAACCCCAATTTCGCTTGACCACGATAGGGGGTAGCGAAAGACTGATGCTCATGACCATGGACGAGGCGGTTCGACTCTTCGGCAACCTCGGGGTGCATTTGCGGACCATGGGCAAGCTCGAGTTCACCCACGCCTACTATGCGCTCGCGCGGCGCTATCATCCCGATCGCAACAACGGCAAGACCGCCGAGCTGATGGCGAACATCAACGCCGCGCGCACCAGCGTCCTCAAGTTTCATCACTGGGAAGACGTGGACGACGAGCCGGCGAAAGAGCCCGCGCACGCCGCCGCGGCCGAACAGCCGCGCGGCTTCGGACGCAAGCAGGCGCCGTGAATTTTTCCGTGCGCTGGAACCGCCCTGCGTCCTTCGACTACGCCCTTCGGGCTCCGCTCAAGATGAGGTAGAATTTTTTCCTCATTCTGAGCGGAGCGAAGCGTAGTCGAAGGACGCACGGCATCGATGCGTCGCCGTCTCACCCGCACTTCGAATAATCGCAATTCGTGCATTGGTCGCAGCCCTCGGCGCGGATGAGGGCGGCCTCGCCGCATTTGGGGCATTGGCCCAGGCGGCGCTCGCCGTCGTGCAGGTTCACCACGCGTCGCTCGGATGCGAGCTCGAGCCGCTGCTCGCGCGGCGGCACCGCGCCGATCGCGATCATGTGGCGCTCGATCACGTCGCCGATCGCGGCCAGCAGCGAGGGCACGTATTTCCCGCCCATCCACGCGCCGCCGCGCGGATCGAACACGGCCTTCAGCTCCTCGACCACGAACGAGACGTCGCCGCCGCGGCGGAACACGGCGCTGATCATGCGCGTCAATCCCACCGACCAGGCGTAGTGCTCCATGTTCTTCGAGTTGATGAAGATCTCGAACGGCCGGCGCCGTCCGTCCTGGACGATGTCGTTGAGGGTGATGTAGAGCGCGTGCTCGCTCTCGGGCCAGGAGATCTTGTAGGTGTTGCCGGGGAGCGCCTCGGGCCGCGACAAGGGCTGGGTCATGTAGACGATGCCGCCGGCCTCGTAGATGTCCTTGGCCCGGGGCGGCGGCGCCGGCAGCGGTAGCTCGGTCTGGCGTGCGGCGCGCTTGTCGTCCTTCCGTACCGCGAGCACCGCGCCCGTCACCTCGTTGGGCCTATAGGTCGTGCAACCCTTGCATCCGAGATCGTAGGCCTGGAGATAGACGTCCTTGAACTGCTCGAACGGGAAGTCGGCCGGCACGTTGATGGTCTTGGAGATCGAGCTGTCGACATATTTCTGCGCCGCCGCCTGCATCACCAGGTGATCGCCGGGCGCCAGCGTTTGCGCGTCGACGAACGCGTCCGGCAGAGGCGCGCCCTCGCCCTTGAGGCGGTGGAACAGGCGAAAGGCGTGATCCGTGACCTCTTCTTCGTGGTGGCTGCCGTCCGGCATGGTGATGTTGCGGGTGTAACGGAAGCTGAACACCGGCTCGATGCCCGACGAGACGTTGTCGGCCAGGATCGAGATCGTGCCGGTCGGCGCGATCGACGTGACCAGCGCGTTGCGGATGCCGTGCTGCGCGATCGCCGCGCGCACCTCGGGCGCGAGCGACGAGACCGTCTCGCCGGCGAGATACTTCTCGGCGTCGTACAGCGCGAACGGCCCCTTCTCGGCGGCGAGCTCGGCCGAGGCGAGATAGGCTTCGCGCTCGATCGCCTTGAGCCAGGTTTCGGTCAGCGCCACCGCCTCGGCCGAGCCGTAGCGCGCGCCGCACAGGATGAGCGCGTCGGCGAGCCCGGTGACGCCCAGGCCCATGCGCCGCTTGCTCCGTGCCTCGTGCTGCTGCAGCTCGAGCGGAAAGCGCGACACGTCGATCGCGTTGTCCAGCATGCGCACCGCGAGCGGCACCAGCTTTGCCAACGCATCGAGATCGAGATGCGCCTCCGCCTCGAACGGCGCGCGCACCAATGCGGCGAGATTGATCGAGCCCAGGAGGCACGCGCCATAGGGCGGCAGCGGCTGCTCGCCGCACGGGTTGGTGGCGGCGATCGACTCGCAATAGGAGAGGTTGTTGCGGCGGTTGATGCGGTCGATGAAGATGACGCCCGGCTCGGCGAACTCATAGGTCGCGCGCATGATCTGGTCCCACAGCGCGCGCGCCGGCAGGACCTTGGCGGTGGTGCCGGCGAAGCTCAGCTCCCACGGCGCGTCCTCCTTGACCGCGCGCATGAAGGCGTCGGTGACAAGGACCGAAAGGTTGAACATGCGCAAGCGGCCGGGCTCGCGCTTGGCGTCGATGAAGGCCTCGATGTCGGGATGGTCGCAGCGCAGGGTCGCCATCATCGCGCCGCGGCGGTGGCCCGCGCTCATGATGGTGCGGCACATCGCGTCCCACACGTCCATGAACGAGAGCGGCCCCGAGGCGTCAGCGCCGACGCCTTTCACCGGCGCGCCCTTGGGCCGCAAGGTCGAGAAGTCGTAGCCGATGCCGCCCCCCTGCTGCATGGTCAGCGCCGCCTCGCGCAGGTGGGCGAAGATGCCGGACATGTCGTCCGGGATCGTGCCCATGACGAAGCAGTTGAAGAGGGTGACGTTGCGCCCGGCGCCGGCGCCCGCCATGACCCGGCCCGCGGGCAGGAACTTGAAGTCGGTGAGCGCGTCGTAGAAGCGCCCGGCCCACAAGTCCGGCTCGCGCTCCGGCGCGGCGAGCGCGGCGGCGACGCGGCGCCAGCTGTCCTCGATGGTCTTGTCCACAACGCCGCCGTCGGCCCCGCGCAGGCGGTACTTCATGTCCCAGATCTGCTGCGAGATGGCGGCGACGCTGACCAAGGCTCGATCTCCCGCGCCCGAACCACCGGGCGACTCCAAACGAAAACCGTGGAAAACCCACAATTTAGCCCGGTCGGTCCCGGCTGGCAATTGTTCTCTTTTTGTTTCTCAACTCACACCAAAGGGGCAGATTAAGTCTTTGGTGCAACGCCGGTTCTCCGATCGATACCCGGTTTCCACGGAGACGCGAACGGACCCTGTCCACCGCTTTGTCCCCAAGCGCGGGTCAGGCGTCGGCCACGAGTCGGGCCGTCGCGTCCTCGATCGCGCGTTCCAGCGTGGCCATCACCGTTCGGCGCTCGCCGCCGGGGGCGATGGCAGGGAGGATTTCGACCACGATCGTCCCAGGGCGCTTGGCGAAGGCGCGCCGGCCCCAGAATTGTCCCGAATTCACCGCTACCGGCACCATCGGCAAGCCCAGCTGGCGATAGAGCGCGTAGACGCCCGGCTGATAGGCGGGCGCGGCGCCGACCGCGGTGCGGGTCCCCTCGGGGAAGATGATGATCGGCCGGCGCTCGGCCACCGCGCCGGCGCTCGCCGCCACCATCGCGCGCAAGGCCGACGCCCCCGTCGCGCGGTCGATCGCGATCATCCCGGCCTTCAAGGCGTACCAGCCGTAGAACGGTATCCAGCCCAGCTCGCGCTTCATCACGATCGCCGGCCGGTCGAAGATCACCGGCGTCGCCAGCGTGTCCCAGGCCGATTGGTGCTTCATCGCCACGATGATCGCGCCTTGGGCCAGATGCTCGCGCCCGCGCACCTCATAGCCGAGCCCGCAGCACCAGCGCAGCAGCCCCAGCGTCATCGCCGACCACGCCGTGCCATAGCGCATCATCCACGCCCCCGGCATGAGCAGCAGCGGCAGCGCCACCACCGCCATGATCGAGGTCATGGCGTAGAACAGAACCTGGAACAGCAGAGAGCGCAGCCAGATCACGGCGCGCCGGCAAGCTCGAGCCGCGTCAGCGCCACCAGGTATTTCGAATACTCGCCGATCGCGAGCGAAAGGCCGGCCGGCCTGAGCCACCAGCGCTCGTCGCGGACGATCTCGGGGAAGACCGGGTTCGGCACGATGGCGATGCCGGGCATGGCGCGCGAGAACTCCAGCAGGCTGCGCGGCATGTGATAGCTCGCGGTGACGAGGCGGAGCGAGTGGAAATCCTGCTCGCGCATGAAGGCGGCGGTCTCGAGCGCGTTGCCGGCGGTGCTCTCGGCGGCGTGGCCGAGCACGATGCAGCATTGCACGCGCTCCGGCTGCTGGCTCGAGGCGCGCAGCAGGTCGCCGACATCGACGCCGTGATAGACGCCGGAGACGAAGAGCTTCCGCGCCTTGCCTGCGGACAGAAGCTGAATCCCGTTCTCGACGCGCAGGCTGCCGCCGGTCAGGACCACGATCGCGTCGGTCGTGCTGTCTTGGTCGACGACGGCGCTCGGCACCATGCCGATGAAGCGTATCAATCCGCCGAGCCACAGGGCCGCGATCGCCGCCAGCAGTGGCGCGCCCCACCGCACCGCGCGCGGCAAACGCCGGCCTCTCAAGGCATGCCTCCTGGCATGCGGCCTCTCAAGGCATGCCTCCTGGCATGCGGGGTCTCATGGCATGCGGGCGAGCGCGCGCAGCACGGTGAACCGCGCCGTCGCCAGCGCGAGCAACGCCGCCGCGACGGGAAGCGCGAACAGGGCCGTGTACTGCCATGGCGCGAGCCCGACGCTCGGCAGCGCCGCCGCGCCCTCGCCCAGGACCGCAGTCGCCGCGCCCGCGCGCGCCAGCGCGAAGAGCGTCGCCAGCGCCAAGGCCAAGCCGATGGCGCCGCCGGCGAGGCCAAGGAGCACCGCCTGACGCTCGAATTGCGCCGCGATGTAACGGTCGCGCGCGCCCATGAGATGCAAGAGCTCGATCACGTCGCGATGGACCGCGAGCCCGGTGCGCGTGGTGAAGACGACGCTCAGCACCGCGGCCGCGCCGATCAGCAGCACGATGCCGATCGCGGTCGCCTCGGCGGTGCGCACCAGGACGGCGAGACGGTCGAGCCAGATGCGGTGATCGTCGAGCACGGCGCCGGGCGCGGCCGCGGCGAGGCGCGGGCGCAGTCCCGCCAGGTCGATATCGTTCGCGATGCTGACATCGACGAGGCGCGGCAGCGCCAGCTCCTGCGGCAGGTCGGCGCCGAGCCACGGCTCGAGCAGCGCCGCCACCTCGGCGCGCGCCATGGGCCGCGCCGCGCTCACCCCCGGGCTCGCGCGCAAGGCGGCGAGCGCGGCGGCGAGATCGGTCTCGGTCTTGTCCTGTGCCGGCGGTAGCTCGACGGTGAGCGATCCTGCGAGCCCGCGGTCCCAGTTCTCGAGCGCGCCGTCGAGCGCCAGGGCGCCGCTCAAGGCGAGCGCGGCGAGATAGACCATGAGCCCGATGAGCCAGGGCAGGAACCGGCCCGAGCCGTCGCGGTCGAACGGGATGTCGATGGCGCGCGACGTCATGTCGCTCTGCGCGCGAGCGGTGCCCCAGGGGACGCCTCGAGCCACAGCCGGCCGGCATCGAGATGGAGGCGCGGATGCGGGCGGCGCGTCACCAGCGCCTCGTTGTGGGTCGCGAGCACCAGAGTGGTGCCCATCCGGTTCATCTCCTCGAACAGGCGCATCAGCCGGTCGGCCATGGCGTCGTCGACATTGCCGGTCGGCTCGTCCGCCAGCAGCAGGCGCGGCCCCGCGATCACCGCGCGGGCGATGGCGATGCGCTGCTTCTGTCCGCCCGAGAGCGTCGCCGGCCGCGCGTCGAGCTGGTCCGCGAGGCCGACCCAGTCCATGAGCTCGCTCACATGCGCCTTGACGCGGGTCTCGTCGATGCCCGCGACTCGCAGCGGCAAGGCCACGTTGTCGAACGCGGAGAGATGATCGACCAGGCGGAAATCCTGGAACACAATGCCGATCTTGCGTCGCAGCAGGGCCAACTGCTCGCGCGCCAGCGTCGCCAAGTCCTGCTCGAACAGGAAGACCGCGCCGCTCGACGGCACATCGGCGAGATACATCAGGCGCAGCAGCGTCGTCTTGCCCGCGCCGCTCGGCCCGGTGAGGTAGTGGAACGAGCCGGGCTCGAGCCGCAGGGAGATGTCGCGCAGCACGTCGGGGCCGGCGCCATACCGCATCGCGACGTTTTCGAAGCGCACCAAGCGTGGACTCTCCTCGCCGCACCATGGCACGCCGCGCCGGCTCGCGTCCAGCGAAGCGAGCGCCGCGACTCGCACCGTCGCTTCCTTGCCTCGCCTGGGGGCCGGTCCTATAAGCCCGATCATCCTGGCCCAGCGCGTTGGCGATGATTCTCACCTGCCCATCCTGTTCGGTTCGCTACCTGGTCGATGCGCGCGCGCTCGGCACCGGCGGTCGCATGGTGCGGTGCGCGCGCTGCGCCCACACCTGGCGCCAGGCGCCGCCCGACGAGGGCGCGCCGCCGCCGCCCGCGCCTGCTCAGGCCGAATCGCAGCCCCCGGCGCCGGCCGCGGCGGCGCCCACCACCGAGGCGGCCCTGCGCGAGCGCGCGCCGTCGCTGGTGGCGCAGCGGCGGGTGCAGCTTCCGGCGGTGCCGCGTCCCAAGCGGCGCTGGGGACCGGTGCTGGCGTGGGGTGGGAGCGCGCTGGTGGTGGTGGCGGGATTGGGCGTCGCCGCAGTCGTGGAGCGCGACCGCATCGTCCGGTTCTATCCCGGCTCGGCGGCGCTTTACGCGAAGGTGGGGTTCCCGGCGAGCGACAACGGCATCGGCCTCGAGTTCCGCAACGTCACCACCACGCGCGACATGGAGAACGGGCTGCCGGCGCTGGTGATCGACGGCGAGGTGATCAATGTCTCGAGCGTGGCGCGCGCGGTGCCCAAGCTGGTCGTCATTCTGCGCGACCGCAGCGAGCGCGACTTGCAGGACGTGACCCTGGCGGCCCCGGCGGCGCGCCTGCTGCCGGGCGAGACCGCCGCCTTCCATACCACCATCACCCAGCCCGCCGAGACCGCCGCGGGCGTGGTGGTCAGCTTCGCCGGCGGCGACCGGAGCTGATCGGCGATGGCGAAGATCCTCGTCGCCGAGGACGAGAATTCGGTGCGGGAATTCGTCGAGCGCGCGCTCGCCCATTCGGGGCACGAGGTCACCTGCGTTGCCGACGGGCTCGACGCGGTGGCGGCGCTGGCGGGCGGCCGGTTCGATCTCCTGCTGAGTGACATCGTCATGCCGCGGCTCGACGGCATCGCGCTTGCGCTCAAGGCGGGGAAGGACTATCCGGCGATGAAGATCCTGCTGATGAGCGGCTATGCCAGCGAGCGCCAGCGCGCGCACAATCTCGAAGCGCTCGCTCACCGCGTCGTCGCCAAGCCGTTCACGCTGGCGGAGCTCGTCGCTGCGGTCGCGGAGACGCTCGCGGCGGCGTGAGCGGCCGCGGATCGGCTGATGCTCTAACCCCTCGATCGAATGCGGACGGCGTCCAGGCGGCGATGGATGAGCGATGCCAGGCACAGGAGATCCTCGGCATCGCCCTTGTTGATGGCCCACCCGACGCGGGCAATTTGGGCCGTCGGGGTCCGGAACATTCCCGACGCACCCTTGACCAGGTTGGCGAAGGCGCGCTGTTCGCTGCGCTCGCTGTCGGAGCTGAGGGCGTTGATGGCCAGCATCGGCAAGTCGCCGCCGAGCGCGCGATCGACGAGGGCCGTTCCGTCCTCGACAAGGCCGGTGTGGGCGCGAAGCTTATCGGCGATGCTCTTGGTGGCTTCCTCCACGGCGCGAAAATAGTCGTCCGCGACGAACTCCGCGCGACAGAAAGGGATGACATCGATATGGACGCCGCGCGCCGCCAGGTCCTCTCGCAGTTGCCGCGCCCGGCTTTCGGCCGCCGAGAGCGTTCCCGCAGGGTCGCGCGCGCTCAGCGTTCCGGTTCCGTCGACCGCAATCCCGGCGAACATAAGCGCCCGATTGAGATTTGCGCGGATCGCTTCGAAGCGCTCGGGAGCGCGGACGTAGCGTTCCGGCTTCATCGCTTGGCGGATGAACGCGAGGATGGCGCGACGATCCTGACGGTTGTTCTGGCTTTCGGCGAACGCGTTGTAGAGGCGGTGCCGCTTCATAAGGGCCGGTGTCGGATCGGACATGCGGCAGATCGCCAGGATGTAGTCGATCTCGGATTCGATCAGGCCGTCGCCGGTTTCAACCAGCGCCCCGGCGATGGCCTCGAGCTGGCTCTGCGTGAAGAGAAGCGGTGCGTCGCTCACGTGACCCGCCCGATCGCAGCGAGGGCTCAGAACTGCTTCAGCAGGCGGTCGATGTAGTCGTGCTCGATCTCGGGGCGGTCGCGCTCGCCGGCGCGTTGGCGCAGTTCCTCGAGAATCTGCTTCGCCTTCTCGAGCGCATAATCGCTCGGCGCCTTGCCCGTGCGCATGAGGCCGCCGTCGTCGAGCCCGCCATTGCCGTTCTCGTCGGTGAGGCGCCCGAACGGGTCGCGCCGCGCCTGTTCCAGCGCGTCGTCGTCGCCGGGGTCGGTGCCCTCGCCGCGCATGCCGTTGCGGCCCATCATCTGCTGCGCCATCGAGCGCGCCGCTTGCTGGAGCGCATCGAGCGCCTCGGTCTGCGATCCGATCGCCTGGCCGTTCTGCGCGCGCCGCAGCGCCTCGACGGCATTGCGCATGGCGCGGTCGGCCCGCGCCATCGGCGCCGGCAGGTCGCCGCCCTGCTCGCCGAGCTTCTGCATCATGTCGCCGAGCATCTGGCGCAGCATTTCCTGCTGGTTGGCGTCGTCCTGGCTCTGGTCGCCCTGCTGGCCCCCTTGCTGCGAGCGGCGGAAGCTGCGGTCCAAGAGCTGTTGCTGGCGCCGCAGCATGTCGTTCATCTGCTTCATCGCCTGGTTCTGGCCGCCCATCATCTCGCCGGGCCGCGCCATGCGCAGGTTCTCGAGCATCTGCTGCAATTGCTGCAGCATGTTCATCGCCTGCTCGCGCGAGCCGGTGCGGGCGAGGTCGCGGGCGCGGTCGAGCATGCGCTGCAGATCCTGCCGCGTCAGCAGGCGCGAGGGATCGATCGGCTGCTGCTGGCCGGGCGATTGGCGCTGCATCTGCTGCGCCAGCGCCTGGAGATAGCGGTCGATCGCCTGCTGCAATTCGCGCGTGAGGCGGTCGATCTCGGCGTCGGGCGCGTTCCGCGCGAGCGCGTCCTGGAGGCGCTGCATCGCCTGGCGCAGATCGTTCTGGCTGGTAGTGGTGCGGCCGTCCTCGATGCGCAGCGCCGTTTGCCACAAAAGCTGCTGCACCGCGGCGACCGTGTCGGGGTCCTGGTTCAGCATCAGGCGCGCCTGCGCCGAGCGTAGCGCCAGGAACACGACGACATCGTCGCCGAACAGCGTAGGACGCAACGACAGGTCGGACAGCGTCTCGGCCACCGGGCGGCGGTCGTCGGGATGGAGCGTCAAATCCTTGCGCGCCTCGATGATGGCGCGCGCCACCGGGTTGTGGAACACGCGCTCGGGCAGCACGGTTTCGATCGTCTCGCTGTCGCCGGTTTGGCCGAGCGCATCGGCGGCCTCAAGCTGGATCGTCACCGGCAGCCCGGCCCAAGGATGCGGCGTCAGGTCTTGATAGCTCGCGGCCGAGGCCTGCTTCTGGTGCTGGCCCGGGAGCGGCAGGTCGAGCGCGAGCGCCTCGCCCGAGGGATCGTCCTTGCGGTGGAGGAGCGCGGTCACCTTCTCGACGCCGTAATCGTCGCTGGCGTTGTATTCGAGCCGCAGCACGCCGCGGTCGGTATGTTGCGGCGGCTTGGCGAAGGCGATGGTGGGCGGCAGGTCGGGCACCACGGTGATCGGCCATTGGCCGAGCGTGTGGCTGCCCTGGGTCACGGCCAGCGTCTTGCCGGCGGTGATGGTGGCGCTGCCCTTGAAGTTGCCGTCGTCGATGCGGGTGAAGTCGGCCGGCTTGTCGTCGAGCACGAGGCGCGGCAGCGCGCCGCCGCCATGGACCTGGGCGAGGATGGTGCTGCCCACCGGCACCGACACCGGCTGAAGCTGCGGCGCCGTGGTGGCGAGGAATTGCGGCGGCAGCCCGGTGTAGTCGGGCGGCGACACCCAGATGTCGAGCGCGACCGCGGCCCCGGCCGCTTCCGGCGCAAAGCGCGGCGTGAGGCTGCTCAGGATGCGGTCGGACCAGTCGCCGCCGGCGTCGATCGCGCCCAGCAGCAAGGCGAGGCCAAGCGCCATGCGCAGCGCGTAGGGATCGCGGCGCAGCAGCCCCGCTGCGGGCGCGCCGACGCGCAGGCGGCGCGATTCCTCCGCCATGCGCGCGCGATGGATGCGCCACAGCGCCTGCGAGTCGGGATCGCCCGCGCCGCCCATGAGCTTGTCCTCGAGGGTCGCGAGCGGCCGGTGGGCGAGGCCGCTGGCGGTCTCGATGCGGCGGCGCGCGTCGTTGCGGCCGGGAAGACGGAAGCGCCTGAAGCCGTGGACCAGCGCCGCGACGAACAGGCACGCGAACGCGGCGAGGAGCGCGAGATGCGCGAGCCCGGGCAGCCGCGCCGGCAGCTCGAACAGGGCCAGCGCAAGGAAGGCGCCCGCGACCGCGACACCGGGCCACAGCGCCGGCCATGCCCGCTCCCACAGCAGCGCGAGGCGGGCGAGCGCAAGCCTTCGCTCGAAACCCGATCTACGCGGTGCGGCATCTGGCGTTGGGTCGGCGTGCGGCATGGTCCTCGGCACCTTCTCAAGGATCGGCGAGCCAGGACGGGAGCCGGTCTTGCGCCAGGACCTGCTCATAGCTCGGCCGCTGCCGGATCACCTCCCAGGCGCCTCCCCGCACCAGCGCCTCTGGAACCGGCAGGCGGGTATTGTAACCCGAACTCATTGCCGCGCCATAGGCCCCAGCCGACATGAGCGCGACCAGGTCGCCGGCGGCGAGCGGCGGCAGCGGGCGGGATGCCGCAAAGCTGTCGCCCGTTTCGCACACCGGGCCGACCAGGTCGGCGGGCGCGTAAACGGCGGAGGCGGCGGGCGCGATCAGCGGCGCGACCTCGTGCCAGGCGTCGTAGAGCGCCGGGCGCAGGAGATCGTTCATGGCCGCGTCGATGATGACGAAGCGTCGCGTCGCGCCCTCCTTGACGTAGAGCACGCGGGCCAGCAGCACGCCTGCATTGCCAACCAGCGCGCGGCCGGGCTCGAAGGCGAGGCCGAGACCGAGACCGTCGGTCTGGCGCCTGACCGCGGCGGCGTAATCCTCGAACGAGAGCGGCGTCTCGTCGCGATAGCGGATGCCGATGCCGCCGCCGAGATCGAGCCGCTGGAGCGCGATCCCCTCCGCCCGCATGGCGCGCACCAGCGCAACGATCCGCGCGAAGGCGGCCTCGAACGGCGCCAGCGCGGTGATCTGCGAGCCGATATGGACCGCGATCCCAACGGCGTCGATGCCGGGCAGGGCCTTGGCGCGGCGCAGCGCTTCGGGCGCGTGGGCGATGTCGATGCCGAACTTGTTCTCGTGCAGGCCGGTGGTGATCTTGGCGTGGGTCAGGGCGTCGATGTCGGGATTGATCCGGATCGCGACCGGAGCGGTCCGGCCCATCGCCCGCGCCACCGCGCTCAGGAGCTCGAGCTCGGGCAGCGACTCGACGTTGATCTGGCGCACCTCGTGGGCGAGCGCAAAGCGCAATTCGGCCTCGGTCTTGCCGATGCCGGAGAAGACGATGCGCGGGCCGCCGATGCCGGCGGCGAGCGCGCGGCGGAACTCGCCCTCGGACACCACGTCTGCGCCGGAACCCAGCCGCGCCAATGTCGCGATGACGGCGAGGTTGGGATTGGCCTTCACGGAATAGCACACGCTCGCCTGGCAGCCTTCGAACGCTGCGGCGAAGCTTCGGTAGCGCCTCTCGATCTGGGCCGTGGAGTAGACATAGAGCGGCGTACCCACCGCGGCGGCGATCGACGCGAGCGGCACGTCCTCGGCCCAGAGCGCGCCGTCGCGATAGGCGAACTCGGGCGCGCCGGGAGCAGGCTCACTCACCGGGATAGGTCCGCGGATAGACGGTCGGCGGCGAGCCCGGCGGCGGCTCGAGCGCGCCCTTCTTGCCGCAGGCGGCGAGCGGCAGGACGAGGAGCGCGAGAAGCGCGAGCGCGATAAGCGTCCTGGTCATGTCTCAACGTCCTCGTGCGACAAAGCGCTTGCGCGCCGCCGCTACCGCGCGCGCGACGTTCCGGGGGGCGGTGCCGCCGAAGCTGGTGCGGCTCGCCACCGAGCGCTCGACCGTGAGCACGTCGCGGACCCGGTCGGTGATGCGCGGCTCGACCCGCCGCATCTCGGCGAGCGGCAGGTCGGCGAGCGCGCATTTCCGCGCCTCGGCGCGCTTCACCAGCGTTCCCGCGACGCGATGCGCCTCGCGAAACGGCAGGTCGAGCGTGCGCGTAAGCCAGTCGGCGAGGTCGGTCGCGGTGCTGTAGCCGCTGTCGGCGACGCGCCGCATCGCAGCCTTGTCGGGCGTCATGTCGCGGACCATGCCGGCGCACGCGGCGAGGCACAGCTCGAGCGTGTCGGCGGCTTCGAACGCCGGCATCTTGTCTTCCTGCATGTCCTTGGCGTAGGCGAGCGGCAGGCCCTTCATCACGCCGAGCAGCCCGGCCAGCGCGCCGATCAATCGCGCCGCCTTGGCGCGGACCAGCTCGGCCGCGTCGGGATTGCGCTTTTGCGGCATGATCGAGCTGCCGGTGGTGAAGGCGTCGCTCAAGCGCACCAGGTGATAGGGCTCGCTGGTCCAGATCACGATCTCCTCGGCCAGGCGCGAGAGATGCGTCGCAGCGATGGCGCAGGATGCCAGGAACTCGAGCGCGAAGTCGCGGTCGGAGACGGCGTCGAGCGAATTGGCGGCGGGCCGGTCGAAGCCCAGCGCCTTGGCGGTCGCGGCGCGGTCGATCGGGAACGAGGTCCCGGCCAGCGCTGCGGCGCCGAGCGGGCATTCGTTGAGGCGCCGGCGCGCGTCATTGAGCCGGCCGCGGTCGCGCCCCAGCATCTCGACATAGGCGAGGAGGTGATGGCCGAAGGTCACCGGCTGCGCCACCTGGAGATGGGTGAAGCCCGGCATCACGGTCGCGGCGTGGGTCTCGGCCTGGGCGATGAAGGCCTGTTGCAAATCCTCCATGTGCCGGTCGATCCGATCGATGGCGTCGCGCACCCACAGCTTGAAGTCGGTCGCGACCTGGTCGTTGCGCGAGCGCGCGGTGTGGAGGCGCCCCGCCGGCGCGCCGATCAGTTCGTGGAGCCGCGCCTCGATGTTGAGGTGGATGTCCTCGTGCTCGGCGCGGAAGGGAAAGGTGCCGGCCTCGATCTCGCCGCGGATTTTCCCTAGACCGCGGGCGATCGCCGCCCCATCTTTGCGCGAGAGGATACGGCTCTTGACCAGCATCGCCGCGTGCGCCAGCGAGGCGGCGATGTCCTGGGCATAGAGCCGCCGGTCGAACCCGATCGAGACGTTGATGCGCTGCATGATGTCGGCCGGGCCCATGCTGAAGCGTCCGCCCCAGGCGCGGTTGGCGGCGCGCGGCCGCGCGGGAGGGCGCTTGGCGTTCATGGCGCGATGACGGCGAAACTGGCGGTATGCGCGGTCACGGTGCTGTTCGTCCTCTCCCTCGCGGTGTTGGGCGCGCTGATCTATCGGCTGGAGAGCGAGCGCCCGGCCGCGGTCGCAAGCGTCGGCGCGCCGGACATTGCGACCGGCAAGTTTACCGCGCTCGCCGCTCCCCGGCCAGCGCCGCCGCTGAGCTTCACCGCGCAATCGGGCGAAACCGTGACGCTTGCCGACTTGCGCGGCCGCGTCGTGCTGATCAATCTGTGGGCGACGTGGTGCGCGCCTTGCATCGCCGAGATGCCGTCGCTCGCCAAGCTCCAGGCGCGGCTCGGCGGTCTCGCGATCCTCGCCGTCTCCGAGGATCGCCGCGGCGCCGAGCTGGTCGATCCCTTCATCGCCAAGCTGGCGATCCCGGGCCTCGCCATCTATCTCGATCCCAAGAGCGAGGTCGGCCATGCCTTCGGCGTCGAGGGGCTGCCGACCAGCATCCTGATCGACCGCGAGGGCCGCGTGGCCGGCAGCCTGCAGGGCGCGGCGGATTGGGATGCGGGCGCGATGGTGGAGCTGATCTCGTCCTATATCGGCGCGCCGCCCAAGGGCTGAGCGTTCAGGTTTTGCCGGCAAGGTGTGCGCGCAGGAAGGCGCCGCCGCGCCGCAGCCCCTCCTCGTCGATGCCGTGGCCGAGCCCGGGCCGCACCAAGGTCTCTACCGCGATATTGTTCTCCTTGAGCGCCGTCTCCGCCGCCGCGAGCGAGTCGAACGGCACGATCGGATCGGCATCGCCGTGAACGAGCAGAACCGGCGGGCGCGAGCGCAGCTCGGTCGGCAAAAGCTGAGGTGCGAGCAGGCGGCCGGAAAAGCCGAGGATCGCCGCCGCCGGCTTGGCCCGGCGCAAGCCCACGTAGAGCGACATCATGGTGCCCTGCGAGAACCCAACCAGCGCGAGCCGGCCGTCGCCGAGCCCGCGCGCCTTGAGCGCGTCGTCGAGGAACGCGTCGAGGATCGGCGCCGACTCGCGCACCCCGGCGAGCACGTGCTCGGGCTGGCGCGTCTGGAAGCTGAACCACTGTCGGCCGAACGGCGCCATGTCGCACGGGAAGGGCGCGTCGGGCGAGAGGAACTCGGCATCGGGGAGAAGCCCGGTCCAGGCCGGCGCGAGTCCGATCAGGTCATTGCCGTCGGCGCCGAGCCCGTGCAGCAGCACCACGAGCGTCTTGGGCGCGCCGCCATGGGCGGGCTTGACGGCGGGGCCGGTCAGGGTCGGCAGCTTGCCGGGCATGATCGTTCTCCTTATCCGCACTCGATAGACGAAGCGGCGGCCGCTGTCATCAGTGGTATCGTCGCATGATGCTCGTCACGCGGTTCGCGCCCAGCCCGACCGGGCTGCTCCATCTCGGCCACGCCTATGCCGCGCTCTATGCCTGGAGCCGCGCGCGGCAGGCGGGCGGACGTTTTCTCCTGCGCATCGAGGACATCGACGCCGCACGCTGCCGCGAAGAGTTCGTCGCCGCCATTGATGAGGACCTGCGCTGGCTCGGCCTCGACTGGGATGGCGCGGTGCGGCGCCAATCGCGCCATCTCGACGATTACCGCGCGGCGCTCGCCCGGCTCGAGGCGGCGGGGCTGGTCTATCCCTGCTTCTGCACCCGCGCCGACATCGCCGGCGCGCTCGATGCGCCGCAAGGGCCGGAGGGGGCGATCTATCCCGGCACCTGCCGCGATCTTCCCTCCGCAGAGCGGGCGGCGCGGATGGCGGCGGGCGTGAAATTCGCGCTGCGGCTCGACACGGCGGCCGCGTTCGCGCGCACCGGGAAGCTCGCGTGGGAAGACGAGGCGGCGGGTTTGGTCGCGGCCGATCCGCTGGCGCTCGGCGACGTCGTGCTGGCGCGCAAGGACGCGCCGACCAGTTATCATCTCGCGGTCACGATCGACGATGCGGCGCAAGGCGTGAGTCTGGTGACGCGCGGGATCGATCTCTTCGCCGCGACCCACATCCACCGCCTGCTGCAGGCGCTCCTGGGTTTGCCGACGCCGCTCTATTCGCACCACCGCCTGCTGGTTGACGCGAGCGGGCGGCGCTATGCCAAGCGCGACCGGTCGCTGACCTTGCGCGCGCTGCGCCAATCCGGCCGCTCGCCCGAGGAGGTGCGCGCGATGGCGGCGAGCGCGGCCACGTAATCGTCGGGAAATCCGAATTCGCGCGCCGCCGCGATGATGGCGGCGAGATAGGCGTCGCGCGGCCGGCCAGAGGCGCGGGAAGCGGCGATGTAGACGAGCGCCGTTACCGCGCGGCTCGCGACGCGGACGACGCGCTCCTCGCGGCGATAGAGCCCGCGCTCCACCTCCTCGTAGAGATCGAGCGCGGCCTCGTCGCCGCGCCCGAGCCGCCACAGCACGCCGTGGACGCGCGCGCCCGGCCGCTTCCGGACCGTGCCGTGGCCGCCGCGGACGATGGCGAAATCATGGTTCGCCAGCATCGCCGCGCCGACGATGCACGCCCCCGGACAGCGTTGCGCCATGGCGCCCGGCGCCATGTTCGACCCGTATGCGAAATAAAGCCGCAAGATGCCTAGTCGTGGGCGCGTCTGAGGCCGGCTGCGATCTCGAGATAGTCGGGCTCGCCAGGCGTGACAACGCCGTGGCGCAGCGCGAAGTCGATGAGCACGAGATTGACGTTGAATTTGAAGTCGTCGCCGGCGCGGACGCGGGCGATGACCTGGTCGGCCGGCATGAGCATGAACTCGGCGAGCTCGCCGTCGGTATTGCGAGGCACGAACTCCGGCGGCGCCTTGAGATCGTAGACGAACAGCACGTCGTTGCGCACGCCGAGCTCGGTCTCCATGCGGTAGGAGACCGCGCCCACCGGCACCGCGCGGGCGATGAGTTGGCGCGGAATGGCGGCCTCTTCCTCGGCTTCCTTGGCGAGCGTCGCCTCGAGTCCGTGTTCCCACGAGATGCCGCCGGCGACGATGTTGTCGAGCTTGTTGGGCGCCACCATCTTGTTGGCGGCGCGCCGGCCGATCCATAGGACGAGCTGGCCGGCGTCGCGGCGCCAGCCGTTCAAATGCACGCCATAGGCGCGGGTGCCGAAGAACGGCACGGCGCCGCGGTCGAGGCGGAAATGCGGCGCGGCGCCCCAGCGCGGCGCCACCGCGAAGAACTCGTTGCGCCACTTGGGAATGATCCCGTCCGCGACGAGTCGCTCGACGACTGCGTCGACCGCCGCGCTGACGCGCTCGAAACCGCCGCCGGGCCGCACCGTCACGGAACGGTCGTCGACGCCGAAGACGTCCGGAAAGCGCCGCAATGTCGCCGCGTTGTTGCGCCGCACTAGGCCCAGAGTCACGCCGTCGTGCAGCAGCGGCAGGAACCGCTCGGCGGAAAATACGTTGCACTGCCGGACATGGCGCACCAAGCTCATGCCCCGGTTGGTAGCCGCGGCGCGGGGGAGCGTCAATCGGCCGGCCTGCCGCGAAGGAGCCCAACATGACGATCGATGGAAGGATGTTCGCGGCGATGCTTGGCGCGCTCGCGCTCCTCGGCTGCAGCGGCGCGCCGTTGGGCGACACCAACACGCAACAGCGCGGCATCAGCACCGACATCGACGCATCGCTCAATCACGGGCCGACGGCGGGACGGCCGGGAATGATCGGATCGCAAGAGCCGGTCGGCGCCTTTCCGTGGGAGATCAGCGGCGGCGCGCGATAGCGCCTCAGCTCGGCTCGAGCACGGTGTCCCAGTAGAGGAAATCGCGCCAGCTCCGATGCAGGAAGTTGGGCGGGAAGGCACGGCCGTTCTCGCGCAAGAGCGTCGTCGTCGGTTGGCGCGGCGCGTGCTGCGGATACATGCGGCTCTCGTCCGGGAGCCGGTTGCCCTTGAGCAGGTTGCAGCTCGAGCAGGCGGTGACGACGTTCTCCCACGTGGTCCGGCCGCCCCTCGAGCGCGGCACCAAATGGTCGAATGTCAATTCGTGCGACGGGAACGAGCCGTTGCAGTACTGGCACACGAACCGGTCGCGCAGGAACACGTTGAACCGGGTGAAGGCCGGGCGGCGCGCGGCGGCGATGAAGTCCTTGAGCGAGATGACGCTGGGAAGCCGCATCGAGAAGGACGGGCTGCGCACCACCTGGTCATATTCGGAGACGATGTTGACCCGGTCGAGGCACACCGCCTTGACCGTCTCCTGCCACGACCACAGCGACAGCGGGAAATAACTCAGCGGCCGGAAATCGGCGTTGAGGACCAGTGCGGGACAACTATCGAGCGCGGCGTACAAGCAGAAACCCCGTCATCGCGGACAATTGGGCCAACCGTCGGCATCCCTCCGAATGCCGCCCCCTCCTAGCACGCGAGAACGGTTCTGCCAAGCGGGCGGGGGCTTTGTCACCGCGTCGGCACCGGCTTCTCGCCGCGGTAATCGTAGAAGCCGCGGTTGGCCTTGCGGCCGAGCCAGCCCGCCTCGACATATTTGACCATGAGCGGGCAGGGCCGGTACTTCGAATCGGCCAGCCCCTCGTGCAGCACCTGCATCACCGCGAGGCAGGTGTCGAGGCCGATGAAGTCAGCGAGTTCGAGCGGCCCCATCGGGTGGTTGGCGCCCAGCTTCATCGCCGTGTCGATCGCCTCGACCGAACCGACGCCCTCGTAAAGCGTGTAGACCGCCTCGTTGATCATCGGCAGCAGGATGCGGTTGACGATGAAGGCGGGGAAGTCCTCCGACGCGACCGGCGTCTTGCCGAGCTTCACGGCGAGATCGCTGATGGCGCGGAAGGTCGCGTCGTCAGTGGCGATGCCGCGGATCAGCTCGACCAGCTGCATCACCGGCACCGGGTTCATGAAGTGCATGCCGATGAAGCGCTCGGGCCGGTCGGTCGCGGCGCCCAATCGCGTGATCGAGATCGACGAGGTGTTGGAGGCGAGGATGGCGCTGGGCTTCAGGTGCGGGATCAGCTTCTGATAGATGTCGCGCTTCACCGCCTCGCGCTCGGTCGCCGCCTCGATCGCCACGTCGCAATCGCCGAACCGCTCGTAGCCGGGCGCGGCCGCGATGCGCTTCAAGGCGGCCACGCGCGCCTCGTCCTTGATCTTGCCGCGCGCGACCTGGCGGGTGAGATTGCGGTCGATGGATTGCACCGCGCGCTCGAGCGCGCCGGCGTCGACATCGCTGAGGCGCACGTCATAGCCGGCGAGCGCCGCGACATGGGCGATGCCGCTGCCCATCTGGCCGGCGCCGATGACGCCGATGATCTTGATCTCGTCGCTGGTCATGGCGCGCTCTCTTTCCGCTCCCCACTTACGCCCAAGGTCAACGCTTGCCGGCGCGCTTGGCGAGCTCGGCATCGAGTGCCGGCACGATCTGGAACAGATCGCCCACCAGGCCGTAATCGGCGACCTGGAAGATGGGCGCGTCCTCGTCCTTGTTGATGGCGACGATCACCTTCGAGTCCTTCATCCCGGCGAGATGCTGAATGGCGCCCGAGATGCCGACCGCGATGTAGAGCTCGGGCGCGACGATCTTGCCGGTCTGGCCGACCTGGTAGTCGTTGGGGACGAAGCCGGCATCGACCGCCGCGCGCGAGGCGCCGACCGCCGCGCCGAGCTTGTCGGCCAGGCTCTCGAGCAGCTTGAAGTTCTCGCCCGACTGCATGCCGCGTCCGCCCGAGATCACGATGCGCGCGCTGGTGAGCTCCGGCCGCTCCGAGCGCGCCAGCTCGGCGCCGGCGAAGCGCGACAGCCCCGCCGAGCCCGCCGCGTCGATGGTCTCGATCGTGGCGCTGCCGCCCTCCGCGGACGCCGCCGCAAAGGCGGTGCTGCGCACCGTGATGATCTTGATCGCGTCGCTCGACTGCACCGTCGCCAACGCGTTGCCGGCATAGATCGGCCGCACGAAAATGTCCGGCGCGACCACCGCGGCGATATCCGAAATCTGTGCCACGTCGAGCAGCGCCGCCACGCGCGGCATCAGGTTCTTGCCGAACGTCGTCGCCGGCGCGAGCACATGGCCGTAGCCCTTGGCCAACGGCACGATCAGCGCGGCGAGGTCCTCGGCCAGCGGATGGGCGAAGGCTTCATGCTCGGCCAGCAGCACCTTGGCGACGCCCGCGACCTTGGCGCCGGCCTCGGCGGCGGCGCGGCACTGGGATCCCGCGACCAGGAGATGGACCTCGCCGCCGATCGCCGCCGCGGCGGCGACGGCGTTGAGCGTCGCGCTCTTGAGCGATGCGTTGTCGTGCTCGGCGACGACCAGGACGGGCATCAGATGACTCGCGCCTCGTTCATCAGCTTGTCGACCAGCTCCTCGACCGAGGCGACCTTGCGCCCGCCCTGGCGGCGCGGCGGCTCCTCGACCTTGATGGTTTTGAGCCGCGGCGTGGGATCGACGCCGAGCGCGGCCGGGGTCGCCGCGTCTATGGGCTTCTTCTTGGCCTTCATGATGTTGGGCAGCGAGGCGTAGCGCGGCTCGTTGAGGCGCAGATCGGTGGTGACGATGGCCGGCAGCTTGATCTCGATGGTCTCGAGCCCGCCATCGACCTCGCGCGTCACCCGCGCCGCGCCGGACGATATCGCCAGCTTCGAGGCGAAGGTCGCCTGCGGCCAGCCCATGAGCGCGGCCAGCATCTGGCCGGTCTGGTTGCAGTCGTCGTCGATCGCCTGCTTGCCGAGGATGACGAGCCCGGGCGCCTCCTTGGCGATGATCGCCTGCAGCAGCTTCGCCACCGCGAGCGGCTGCAGCTCGGCGTCGGTCTGGACATGGATGCCGCGGTCGGCGCCCATGGCGAGCGCGGTGCGGATCGTCTCCTGGCATGGGGGAAGCCCCATCGACACGACCACGATCTCGCTCGCCGTGCCGGCCTCCCTGAGCCGCACCGCCTCCTCGACCGCGATCTCGTCGAACGGGTTCATCGACATCTTGACGTTGGCGGTCTCGACGCCGCTCTTGTCCGCCTTCACCCGGATCTTGACGTTGAAATCGATCACGCGCTTGACGGCGACCAGAATTTTCATCCCGCGCCCTTGCCCAATCACGCCCAGCCCGCGCCATGTTGCGGCGCGGGAGCGGATTGTGCACGTGCACAATCCGAAGGCAAGCACTTCATTTCACGAGCGAAACGCCCCCGGCTTCCAAAGCACGTCGCGGGCGCCCCGGTCGTTGAGGTGCCGGCTCATCACGAAGGCATGATCGGACAGGCGGTTGAGATATTTGAGCGCCTCGGGGTTCACCGGCTCGGCGGCCGCGAGCGCCGCGACCAGCCGCTCGGCCCGGCGCGTGACGGTGCGCGCGAGGTGGAGATATGACGCTGCTGCACAGCCCCCGGGCAGGACGAACGAGTCGAGCGGCGCCAACTCGGCGTTCATGGCGTCGATCTCCTGCTCGAGCCTCGTCACCTGGGCGGCGACGATCCGGAGCGCGCCCTCGGCTTTGCGGCCGCTCTCGGGGGTGGAGAGATCGGCACCGAGATCGAACAGGTCGTTCTGGATGCGCGCCAGGATTGCGTCCGCCGCGCCCGCGGTGTGGAGGCGGACGAGGCCGAAGGCGGCGTTGGCCTCGTCCACGGTGCCGTAGGCCTCGACGCGGAGCGCATGTTTGGGCACGCGCGCGCCGTCGGTGAGCGAGGTCTCGCCGCCGTCTCCGCCGCGGGTGTAGATGCGGGTGAGGCTGACCATCAGTGCCGCCGGTACAGCATCATGAAGACTGCGAACAGCAGCAGCGCCAGGCCCTGGAACACCACGCGGTACTGCATCAGCTTGTTGGAGCGGCGCGGATCGCCGCCCCGCGCCATCTGGATGACGCCGAGCGCGAGCGCGCCCAGCACCCCCAGCATGGCGATCACCATCAGCACCGGCAGGACGTATTCCATCGGGCCTTTATACTGCGCGGGCCGAGCGATTCACAGGCGGTCATGCCTCGTTCTCGAACGCGATCATGCCACTTCGGCCTTGACTTGAGCACGCCGCTGGCGATGCTGGATGAAAAGCTTGGGGGAACGCAATGGCGTATAAGGTCGTAAGGCGGCGGGGTCGTCTCGCCGAGGATATCGAGGGCGCGCCTTTCTTCGAAAGTTGGGACGAAGCGGCGAGCTGGGCCGCCGAATATGCGGCGCGCGCCGATTTCCGGCCCGGCCTCGAGTCGGTCGATGTCTGCTTGGTCTTCGGAAACGCGAAAAGGGTCATGGAAAGCGCCGATACCTGAGCGCCTCCGCGGCAGACTCAACCAGCCGATGTGAACGGCCGCGCGGCTCCCGTCGCCGCTTACCGCGGCATTGCCCAATCCCATGGCGATTCTCGGGCTTGCCGGGCGCAGCCCGGAACAGTGAGTTGACGCGCGACCGCGCCGGGGCAGAATAAGGGGGCCGGAAGGAGGGCGTCATGGAAGCCAAGCTGGACCGCGCGCGCGAGGATGTCGGCAATGTCGTCAAGCTCGAGCATGTCAACGTCACCATTCCCGACCAAAGCCTCGCGACCCTGTTCTACGTCGCCGGCCTGGGGCTGACGCGCGACCCCTACATCATGGTCAGCACCAACAACATGTGGATCAACGTCGGCCGCAGCCAGTTCCATCTGCCCACCGGCAAGCCGCAGACCCTGCGCGGCCGCACCGGCATCGTCGTCCCGGACCGCGCCACCCTGATGGAGCGGCTCGGCGCGGTGAAGAAGCATCTCGACGGCACCCGCTTCGAGGTGCGCGAAGGCAATTCCTTCGTCGATACCTTCTCGCCCTGGGGCGACCAGATACGCTGCCATTTCCCCGACGCCGAGCGCTTCGGCCGCATCCGGCTCGGCATGCCCTATGTCGAACTCGACGTCGCCCCCGGCACGGCCCCCGGCATCGCCCGCTTCTATCGCGAGATCATGGGCGCGACGGCGACCGTGGCCGAGAACGGCGCGGGCCCGGCGGCGCATGTCATGGTCGGGCAGGACCAGGAGATGATCTTCCGCGAGACCGACCGTCCGGCGGTGCCCTATGACGGGCACCACATCCAGATCTACCTCACCGACTTCGCCGGCCCCTACAAGAAGCTCGGCGCGCTCGAACTCCTGACGATGGACACGCTCGAGCACGAATACCGCTTCATCGACATCATCGATCTCGACACCCGCAAGGTGTTGTTCAAGATCGAGCACGAGGTGCGCTCGAGCCGGCACCCGCTCTATGGCCGGCCACTGGTCAACCGCAACCCGGCGCAGACCAACGTGGAATACATGCCGGGCCACGACGCGACGGAGTGGTTCCTGGCGTGAGCAGAACCGGTCAAGCCTCGACGTATTGGGCAAGGCTGCTCGGCGCCGGCACCGGCAAACCGTCCGCCTTGAGTCCGTCGATGTGAAAGCGAATGGCGTCGCGAATCTCGCCTTCAATGGCCTCGACGCTGGCGCCTGTCGCGACGCATCCCGGCAAATCTGGAACATAGGCCGAATAGTTGTTGCCGGCTTTTTCGATCACGACCATGTAGCGCATCAGCGAGCCTCCTTCAGGCCGGCTTGCTTCAATTTGCTATTCAATGTCCCCGGTGCCAAGTCGTCTGATGGCTTTCCTGCGATCGTTACCCGGCCCGGCTTTGCGCCATGCTTATATTGGCGATGGCTACCGCGGGTCGCGATCAGCGTCCATCCGTCTTGTTCGAGCAATCGGATCGCCTCGCGAACCTTGAGGGGCGTTCCGGTCGCCCATCAGTTTTGGGAGAACAGCGACGCCACGTCGCTCGCCGGGAGCGAGCAGCGCGCGCGCAAGCCGCCCTGCGGCGCGGTCTCCAGCACGAGGCCGCCGCCGTGGCTCAGCATGATGTCGCGGGCGATGGTGAGGCCGAGCCCGATCCCCCCGGTCGAGGCGTTGCGCGAATTGTCGAGGCGGAAGAACGGCTGAAACACCGACTCGCGCTGGGCTTCGGGAATGCCCGGGCCGTCGTCGTCGACGGTGATGTCGATGGTGCGGCCGGCGGCTGAGACGCCCACCCAGACATGCGCCGCGTGGCGCGCCGCGTTGCCGACCAGGTTGGCGATGCAGCGGCGCAGCGCGTCCTGACGCACCGCGACCGACAGGGTCTCGGGGCCGGCGAGCGTGACATCGGCGCCGTCGCGGCGCGCGGTCGCGACGGCATCGGCCAAGAGCTTCATCAGATCGGTGAGCTGCGCCGGCTCGTCGCCCTCGCCGCGGGCGAAGTTGAGATAGGCCTCGACCATGCGCAGCATCTCGTCCACGTCCGATTTGAGGCCGCGCACGTCCTCGCCGTCCTTCATGAGTTCGAGCTCGAGCCGCATGCGCGTCAAGGGCGTGCGCAAATCGTGCGAAATGCCGGCCAGCATCTCGGTGCGCTGCGCGATCTGGCGCTGCATGCGCTGGCGCATGGTGAGGAAGGCGGCTGCCGCCTGGCGCACCTCGGTCGCGCCCGCGGCGCGGAACGAGGGGACGTCGACGCCGCGGCCGAATGCCTCGGCCGCAATCGCGAGGCGCCGCAGCGAGCGCACCTGGTTGCGCAGGAACAGCATGGCGATGGCGAGCGTCACCAGCGCGGTGCCGATCATCCAGCTCAGCACCACGAACACCATCGAGGTGTAGAGCCGGTCGCGCGGCACCCCGATCTGCAGCACGTCGTCGCGGTCGGCGATGCGGACGAGAAGCGTCGCCGGCCAGTCGTTGCCGTCGATCGAGAACGCGCCGAGGCCGCGCTCGGTCAGCGCGGCCGCGAGATAGCGCCCGACCCGGCTATTGGCCGCGTTGTCGCGCGGAGCGAGCGGCGTGCCGCGCGGCAGGATCACGGTGTGGAACCCGGTGGTCGCCTCGACGAGGGCGAGGAAGCCCGGCTCCTCGCCCTGCGACAGCGCGTGGCGGCCGACCACGACGAGGGCGATGTCGCTGGTCGCGGCGGCGGCGTTGCGGCGCATGATGGTGGCCCAGAACCGGTCGTAGAACACCCAGGTGCCGACGATCTGGCTCAGGATCAGCGGTGCCGCCAAAAGCAGCACCGAGCGCCCGAACAGGCCGCGCGGCAGCAGCGCCTTGATGCGCGAAGAGAGGGTGCGCCACGGGCGCGCCAGGCCGCTGCGCGCCTGCGGGGCCGGCGTTTCGGCGGTCGATGTCAAGCCGTGTCCCTCATGCGCTCCAACGGTGCCTCCAGGTTCACGCCGATGGCCGCCCGTGCCGCGAGCGGCGCCAGGAACGGGATGAACCACAGATAGTAATTGTGATGCATGTCGGGCCCGACGGCAAAGACCATCAGGATCGCCGCCGCGCAAGCCGCCGCGCGCGCCTCGAGGCGAAGCGAACGGCGCCAGACCTGCACATAGAGGACCGCAAGCCCTACCAGCGCCACGGCGCGCGCGGCGATCGCGACCGCGCCGGGCATTCCGTAGAGCCAACTGGTATCGTCGACCGGCCGCAGCGCGTTGAACAGCAGGATGTTGTCCGCGAACGCGCCCGGCGCGGCGAGCACGATCGGCACCACCGGCAGCAGCCCCACCGCCACCCCGGCAAAATATCGCCGCCGCGCACCGGGCGGTGGCACCAGGCACGGCAGCACCGCGAGCGCCGGCATGAGCTTCGTCCCGAGCGACAGACCGGTCAGCACCCCCGCCCAGAACGGACGCCGCTCGAGCAGCAGCAGCGCCAAAAGCAGGGGCAGCAAAGCGGCAAGATCGTTGACGCCGCGCGTGAAGAGCTGGAAGGCGAGGAACGGCAGGCTGAGATAAATCGCCGCCGCGGCATACCCGGCCACCGCTCCGCCGCCGCGCCCGGCGAGTGCGCGCAGACTTGCCGCGGTCGCGCCCTGGAGTACGATGTTGGTGACCACGATGCCGCGCATTCCCAGCGCCAGGCACAGCGGCGCATAGACCGCCATCATCACCGGCAAGTACTTGTAGCCGTGGAACGCGGCGCCGCCCGCCGCCATGTCGCCGGCCTGCGCATCGATCGGCAGCGCGTAGGGATTGCCGCCCTGCGCCAGCGCGTCGATCGCGGCGACCGTGGTCGCGCCGACGTCGATGATCTTGAGCTTGGCCGTGCGCATCAGCGCGAAACCCAATTGCGCCAGCGCGAAGACGCAACACGTCCAGATCAGGCCCGTGCGCGTCGCCGGTGACGGCGGCGCTCGCGTCCGCTCCGCGAACGCGAGCAGCAAGGGCAGCGAGCCCGCGACCACGGCCGCGCCGGCGAGCGTCCACGCGCCGTGACCGCGCGGCACCTCCTGCAGTGCGAACACGGCGAGCGAGACCACGACCCATGCGACGACGACGCGAACCATGCCACGCCCATGGTAGCGGAGAAGGGCACCCAACGCGCGCGCCCTTGCGGCCGGGCGCGGGAACAGCTACCGGGGCCGGTCATGATCCCGCCGCTCGATCTCCTGGTTCCGACAGTTGCCGATCTCGCCGGCTGGGGCGGGGCGGCGTTCGCGGCGCTGGCGCTCATGGGATTGGGACGGCTGGTGTCGGGCGGCGCTGCGCGGCCCGAGGCGGCGCTCATCGCGGGCTGGGGCGCGGCTTCGCTGGTGCTCACGCTGTGGGGCGTCGCGACGCCCGCGTCGCTGCGCGCACCCGCCATTTTGATCTGCGCACTGGGTTTCGGCGCGCAGCTCGCGCCGCGCTTGCGCCTCGCCCGCGCGGAGTGGCTTAGCCTCGCGCGCATGACGGCGCTGGCGCTGCCGTTCTTCGCGGTGCTGGCGAGCGCGCGTCCGGCCGAGCCCGACACGTTCCTCAATCTCCTGCCCAATGCGGCCTATCTCTACGACCATGCCGGCTTTCCCGGCCTCGACCGGGCGGCGGCGCATTCCTACCTGCCGGCAGCGCCCTACAACCTCCAGCTCGCCGCCTTCATCGCCGCGCTGCCCTTGCCTTCATTTTCGCTGAACGTGCTGATCGCGGTCGATTTCGCGCTGCTGCTCGCGGCAGGGCTGATGCTGGCGCGGCTCGCCGCCGGCGGCGAGGAGCATGCGCCCTCCTGGGCCGGGTGCGCGCTCGGCCTGCTGCTCGCGACCGCGTTCAATCCCGGCTTCGCGCCGCGGGTGTTTCTTGCCGGATACAGCGACCCGGCGGTGACGGTGGCGCTCGCTTTCGCAATGCTGTTCGCGGCGCGCGCGCTGCTGCGGATCGAGGCGGGGCAGAGGGCATTCGCGCCGCTGTTGCTCTTCGCGCTGGCGCTCGCCGCGCTGGTGAACATCAAGCAGGACGCCGTCGCGCTCGCGCTCGCGGTGGTGGCGACGGCGGCGGTGCTCGCGCTCAAGGGCCGCGCGCCGGGGCGCGGGGTCGCGTCGCTCGCGGTGGCGTCGCTGCCGGCGGCCATGCTCTATCTCGCGTGGCGCTGGTACGTGCTGGGCCACATGCCCGAGGGCGAGATCACGCTGCTGCCCCGCGCGCTGTGGCAGCCCGGCGCGGTCGGGCTCATTCTCCTCAACATGCTGGCGATCGTCGCGCGCAACGCGGTGTTCTATGCGGGGTTGGCGGCCACCATCGCGGCGGCGGCGGTGCGGCGGCGGCGCGATCCCGCAGGCCTCATGGGCGCGCTGCTCGCGGGCGCCTTCGTCCTCTATAGCGCGGCTCTGATCGCGGCCTATATCGCGCTTTTCCCCGGCACGATGGGGAGCGATGCGCACTCCTATTTCCGTTACAGCACGCATCTCTCGCTGGCGATGATGGCGGCGATCGTGCTGCTGGCGCGCGACCGCGTCGCTCCGCTGGCGGTGAGGCTAAGGTTCGCGCCCGCGCTGCTGGTCGCGGTCATGCTGCTGAGCCCGGTGGCGTTCCTGCGCGTCCTGCGCTTCGACCTCGAGCCGCCTGCGCTCCGGGTGTGGGGCCTCGCCGCCAAGGCCGCGCCCTTCCTTGGCGCGGACGAGCACGTGGCGCTCATCCTGCCGGGCGACAATGGCAGCGTCGCGGCGACGCTCGGGACCGTGCTGCGCCTGGCGCCGCCGCGCCGGCCCGATCTCGATCTCGAAATCGTCAAGACGCTGGCGCCCGACACGCTGGACACGCTTGCGGCACGGGGATTCCGCCGCGCCATCCTGTCCTGCACGAAGGAGCGCGGCGGTGCCCTGCTCGAGCGCGACGCGAGCGGCTGGCACGAGACCGCGACGGTCTCATACGCGCCGGCGCCGCCGGGGCGCTGGTCGCACGTGCTGTCCTACGCGCCGCTCTGTCTCGATTAAAGCGCCCAGTCTTCCGGCAGGAGCCCGCTCGCCCGGCCGCGCCCGGCATAGTATTTCCAGAGCTTGTAGACGTGGCGGTCGCGGTCGAAGTCGGCGAGGAAATCCTCGATCTCCTTGGCGGTCAGCGGCAGGACGCGGCCCAGCGACGCGGCGCGGTACATGGCCTCCGCGTTCTCGACGAAATGGACGCAGTCGATGAGCAGCGCGCGGACATTCTCTGCCGCGACGACCTGGCCGTGGGCGCGGATCAGCAGCGCGTGATGGGGCCCGAGCGCCCGCGCGACGGCGCGGCCGAGCGCGGGGTTGGAGACGTGGCTCGGATCGGGATGGACGGGAATGCCGCTCGACCAGCGCACCGCGTGGTTCTTGATCGGCGCGAGCGTGACGCCCTCGACCAGGGTGAAGGTGGTGGCGAGGTCGTGATGGAAATGCGCGACGGCATTGACGTCGCTCCGCGCGCGCAGAATCTCGCAATGGATGAACACCTCGGACGGCGGCTTGAGCCCGTCGGGCCCGGCCAGCGTTCGGCCGTCGAGATCGCAGGTCAGGAGATCGTCGGGTCCGAGTTCGGAGCGGCTCTGGTCGAACGACTGGATCAGCAGCGAGCGCCCGTCGGCGCGCCGCGCGCTGACATGGCCGCTATAGCCGAGAATGCCGAGATCGTTGAGCATCAGGGTGCAGGCCGCAACCTCCTCGCGCAAGCTGCGCTCGACGGCATCCTCGTTGCTCGGGGTGGGCATGTTCGTCTCCTAATCGTCGGCATGGCCCGGCGCAAGCCGGGCCTGGGGCGGGGTTGACAGGCGGGTCGGGCTCAGGCGCGCGGGAATGGCACAGGTGAAGCCCAACACCACCAGCGCGATGACGCCCAGCACGATATAGGCCTCGTGCATGGCACCGGCGAGGGCGTCGCTGAGCCGGAGCGCCAAGTCCGGCGCCAGGCTCGCGCGCATCCCGGGCTGGAGCAGGCGGTTGATGGCGTCGCCCGCCTCGGGCACGTGGCGCGCGACCCCGGCGCTCAGCACATAGCCGAAAAGGGCCGCGCCCATCGCCTGACCGATCGTGCGCATGAAGAGATTGGCGCCGGTGACCGCGCCGCGCTCGCCCCAGCCGACCGCGGTCTGCACCGAGACGATGAAGGTCGTGTTGCAGAACCCCATGCCGAGGCCCAGGAGCGAGGCGCCGAACGCCGCCCAGACAGGCCCGCGCGACGGCTCGAGCATCAGCGAGACGGCCACGCCGACCAGAACGATCAGGCTCCCGGTGACTCCCGCCGCGCGATAGGAGCTGCGCACCATGACGCGGCCCGACAGGATCGTCCCGACCGTCCACACCACCGAGGACGAGCCCAGCACCAATCCCGCGACGGCCGGGCTCCGCCCCATCGCGCCTTGGACATAGGCCGGCAGGTAGCCGCCGTTGCACATCATCATCACGCCGATGATGAAGGCGCCGAAATTGCCGATCGCGATGAGCGGATGACGCCACAGCCGGAACGGCACGATGGGCTCTGCGACGCGCAGCTCGTGCAGGCATAGCAGCGCGAGCGCCGCAGCCCCGAAGGCGACCAGCCCGGCGATGGCCTCTGCACCGAGGCTCCGGCTCTGCACCAGCGCCACCAGGATGGCGCCGACGCCGAGCATGAGCAGTAACGCGCCCAGATAGTCGACCTTGCGCCGCGCCCCCTCGATGCGCTCGTCGAGCACCAGCGCCAGGGTCACCACCGCGGCGATGCCGATCGGCAGGTTGACCCAGAACACCAGCGACCAGTTGAGATGCTCGACGATGAAGGCGCCGAGCAACGGCCCGACCAGCGCCGAGACGCCGAACACCGAGCTGAGCCAGCCCTGCATCCGCGCCCGGTCGGCCGGCGGGTAGATGTCGCCGATGATGGTCCAGGCGATCGGCTGGATCGCGCCCGCGCCCAGCCCCTGGACCGCGCGGAAGGCAATGAGCGGCACCATGCCCCAGGCGAAGCCGCAGGCAGTCGATCCCACCAGGAACAGCGCCGCGCCGGCGAAGAACAGGCGCTTCCTGCCATAGACGTCGCTGAGCCGGCCATAGACCGGCGTGCTCACCGCTTGTGCGAGGAGATAGGATGCGAACACCCAGCTGAAGAGGTGGAAGCCGCCGAGATCGCCGACGATCGTCGGCATCGCCGTGCCGACGATGGTCGATTCGACCGCGGCCATGAATTGCGCGAGCAGGCAGGCGATGGTGATGAGACGCCGGCGCGCATGGGGCACGGACGGCGTCTCGTGACTGGCGGCGCGCGACATCCGGGCCGCACGTTAGGGCAAATGCGATGATCGTGGAATCGCGGCTTATCGACGTGAAACCCTCACCGCCCCGTTGGGGCGGAGAGGGTTGAATAACACGGGTCAGATCGGCTGAAGGCGGGTTCCGGTGCGGTCGGCGCCGACGCGCGGGGCGTCGCGCCAGGCGGCGAGGCAGACGATCTTCTGCTGCCGCAGATGCTGACGGGAGGCGACCAGGCGGCGCAAGGCGGCGCGCCGTCCGCGCAGCGCCTGGAGCGCCGCGCGCTGCTCCGGATCGCCCAATTCCATCAGCTCGGCGACGCAGATGAGCTTCTCGAGCGCGGTGAGCGTCTGACGGGCCTCGTCGTTCGACATCGGCATGATTCCCTCCCGAAACGACTTACAGCAACACATACGGCCGAGAGGGAGCGCGGGGATGTGACCGGGCTCACAGACGCTAGGGCATTTTTAAGGCTTCTTCGCCCGCGACAGGAGTGTTCACAGGGGAGATGCGATGGCGGATAATGCGTCGCACGTGCCGGAGCACGGGGGACAGGAGATCGCGCCATGGATACGCGTATAGGCGATGTCAGCTATCGCGACGTCAATCTCGCCGAGGCCGACACGCCGACCGTTTTGAAGCACGCCGCCGAACAGGCGGCGAAGCGGCGCTACGAGGATTTCTGCATGGTCGACGTGGACTCGCACCATTACGAGAGCGAGTCCTTCTCCGAGATCCTGAAATACATCGATGATCCGGTGATGCGCAACGATGCGCAGTTCCAGGGCATGGGGCGTGGCAGCATCTCCGGCCCCCGCGGCAACTACCAGGAGATGGCCGGCCGCGTGGCGCGGCTCCAGGCGCGCAAGCACGACAAGGTCGACCCCGACACCAAGCGCGACATTGCGCTGACGCGGCGCTGGATGGACGCGATGGGGGTCGACATCACCTGCCTCTTCCCGACGCCGATGCTGGCGCTGGGCCTGACGCCCCGGGCCGAGGTCGAGGTGGCGCTGGCGCGGGCCTACAACCGCTGGCTGGTCGAGGAGATCCTGCCGCAAGAGCCGCGCATGAAGTCGATGCTCTATCTGCCGTACAACGAACCCAAGGAATGCCTGCGCATGGTCGAGGATTTCGGCGACAAGAAGGGCGTCCTCGGCTTCTGCATCACCGCGCCGCATTACCGCGGCGTCCATGACAACGCCTATGCCAAGACCTATGCGGCGATCGAGGAGCGCGGGCTGCCGCTCTCCTTCCACAGCGCCTTCATGTGGGGCGGCGACCGCACCATGGAGCTGTGCAACCGCTTCATGGCGGTCCACGCGCTGGGCTTCACCTTCTACAACATGGTCCATCTCACCAACTGGCTGTGCAACGGCATGCCCGAGCGCTACCCGAAGCTCAAGGTGATCTGGATCGAGAGCGGGCTCGCGTGGCTTATGTTCCTGATGCAGCGCCTCGACAACGAATACATGATGCGCAGCTCCGAGGTGCCGCTCCTGAAGCGCAAGCCCAGCGAGTACATGCGCGAGATGTATTTCTCGACCCAGCCGATGGAGATGGTGGACAACAAGGAAGAGCTGGAGATCGTCTTCAAGAAGATCAACGCCGAGACGCAGCTCATGTATTCGTCCGACTATCCGCACTGGGACATGGACCTCCCCAGCACGATCTACGACCTGCCATTCCTATCGGAGCAGGGCAAGCGCAATATTCTCGGCGGCAACGCGTTGCGGCTTTTCAATCTCGAGCCGATGATCTCGGACACCAAGAAGCAGCGCCTCGCCGCCCGGCAGAACGGGCACGCGTAGCTCCCCCATCCCGTCGACCGCATGCGGTCGACCCTCGTGCTAACGAACCTCGACCAGCGAGTAGCTCGTGCTCCGGCCACCCGCGGGGTCTTTGCTCAAGATGCCGCGCCTCACGAGATCGTCAATGTCGCGAGACGCCGTGTCCTGCGAGGTTTTGCAGAGCGTGGCCCATTTCGTTGATGTCAGCTTCCCTTCGAAACCGTCCAGCAGGCGGTTGAGGATTTTCTTTTGCCGCTCGTTGAGCGGCGCGCCGGAATGAAGCTCCCAGAAGCGGGCTTTCTTGAGAACGGCACTCAGAATGATCTCCGCTCCGTCGAAGGCACGATCGAGACAGCCGAGAAACCATTCGAGCCAATCGTTGATATCGATACTGCCTTTCTGGGTCGCTTCCAGGGTGTCGTAGTAAGCTTTCCGCTCGGTGCGGATTTGCGCCGACATGCTATAGAAGCGCTGCGGGCTGTTCTCTGAACGCGCGAGCGCCATGTCGGCGATCGCTCGGGCGATACGGCCGTTGCCGTCATCGAATGGGTGAATGGTGACGAACCAGAGATGCGCTATGCCGGCTTTCAATACCGGGTCCGTCTTCTCCCGAGCGTTGAACCAAGCAAGGAAAGCTCGCATCTCGCGGTTCACTCTTTTGGCGACGGGTGCCTCGTAATGGACCTTCTCCCGGCCTATGGGGCCTGAGACAATCTGCATGGGTCCCGATTTGTCGTCGCGCCAGGCTCCGACCTGGATGCGTGTCATTCCGCTGCGTCCGGTAGGGAAAAGTGCTGCATGCCAGCCGAACAGTCGTTCTGACGTGAGCGGCGTGGCGAAGTTCTGCGTCGCGTCAAGCATCATCTCGACCACGCCATCGACATTGCGTTCGGCAGGCGTCAAGGCGCCTATGTCCATACCAAGACGCCGGGCAATGGACGAGCGCACCTGCTCCTTGTCGAGGACCTCGCCCTCGATTTCGCTGGACTTGACCACCTCTTCGGTCAGTGTTTGCAACACGGCCTCGGCGCGTAGGGCAAAGCCAAGCCCTTCCATCCGGCCAATCAAGCGGCCCTGACGGTGGCGGACTGCCGCCAACCGGTCAGCCAGGCGCTCCTGACTCCAGCGAAACTTCGGCCACTCTTTGCGTTGATGGATATAGGTTACTGGCATAATCTCCGCGCTCTATGCGGAGATTATGCCAGTCGTTCTCCTCACGCGCAAGAGTTAATCTCCGCATTGTATGCGGAAAATAAGGCCCCTAAACGCCGCACCGGTTAGCCCGATAATGAGACCTCACCGAGAAAACCCTCATGGGATGCGGCACCGCGAAGCTCCTATTATTGACGCGGCGGTTAGGTGCGACGACGACAAGGACCGCTTTGAGATGCGGGTAGGGAAGATACGAAGGCGAAGCCGAAAGATTTGCCGGACTCGCAGACGTGAGCGCTGACACCATCATCCTCGTGGCCATCTTCGCGCTGGGTTTTGGCGCATACCTTTTTTCCCGGAGCCGCCAGAAGCGCGCGACTGGACAAATAGACGAGAGAAGGGCCCAGCGCCGGATGTGGGGCGTGTTGGCTGGCGGGGTGGTTTTTCTGTTAGACCTAGCGCTCTTCCGCCTATACGACGCGGCGGCTCATCATTGATGAGCGGGGCGTGTTTGCGAACTATATAATTCCCCTTGAGGGGGAAGGGTGGGGGTAGCTATTGCGCCGCCGCCCGGCCGCGCGCCTCGTCCGCGATCATCGCCTCGAGCATGCGGCGCGCGGCGATGCCGCCGGAATCGTGGTTCATGTCGATGCGCGGCGCGTCGGGCGCGAGATCGACGTTGGCCTGCTGCGCGCCGATGATGGCGAGGTCCTCGAGGAACGCGGTGTGGACATTGGCGACCACCAGGTCCGTCATCCATTTCTGGTCGATCTTGAAGTCGTGCGCCTGGGCCCAGAAATAATGGGTCTTGCGCGCGGTCTCCGGCGTGATCGCGTTGAGGTTGCGCATGGTGATGCCGCGCGAGCGGTCGCCCTCGCGCGCGCCGGTGCCGGCGACGGCGCAGCCGACATCGAGCCGCACGAAGGCGGGCGGCGTCCAGTCGATGATCTGCCAGCGGTCGACAGGCTGGTCCGGGGCGAAGCCGCCGGCGCGCTGGAAGAAGGGCGGCGGCGGGCTGTCCATCACCCAGCGCGTCACCCGCACGCCGCGGTTGAGGCGCTCGGCCTTCATCGGCGTCTGCGCCACCTTGTCGGTGCCGAGCGTCGTCGGATGCACATAGGAGAGATGCGACAGGTCGAGCAGGTTCTCGACGAGGAGCACATAGTTCGCCTCGAGCTCCATGCGCTCGCCGGCGGCACGCCATGCCGGATCGTCCATCCAGTGGAAATCCTCGATCGCGGCGGGATCGGCGAGCGCCGGATCGCCCATCCAGATCCAGATCCAACGATAGCGCTCGACCACCGGATAGCTCCTGACGCGCGCGCCCGGCGGCACGGTCGACTGGCCCGGAACGGAGATGCAGGCGCCGCTCGGATCGTAGGTGAAGCCGTGATAGGGGCACTCGACCGCGTCGCCCTTGAGCTTGCCGCGCGACAAGGGCGCATGGCGATGGCAGCACCGGTCGGCCAGCGCCACCGGGCGTCCGTCTTCGGTGCGGTAGAACACCACCGGCTCGTCGAGCAGGATGCGCCGCAGCATCTCCATCCGCGTGACCTCGTGGTCCCACGCGGCGACGTACCAACTGTTGCGCAAGAACATCGCGAGCCTCCGACCGGTGCGGGCGCGGGCGCGAGTATGGAGCGGCTGCGCGCGCCGATCCAGCGCTTCGGCAGGACGGCGGTGTCTCAGGGTGAACGTCCGCTGTTGACCCGCCGCGCCTATTCGGGGAGGCCCGTTTGGGACAACCCGGCAGCAAGCGCGCTCGCGAATTCCGGTGCCGCGAATGCGGACATGTAATCCACGAGAGGCCGCATGCGGAAGCTTGGCTCCAGTTCCAAGAGCCGCCCGGCGACAGACCTTGCCTCATCGAGGCGTCCGGCCATCGCGAGCGCCGCCGCTTGCAAGGTGTAGGCCATGCTGAAGCGTGGATTCGCCTGCACCGCATCTAGGTAGCACGAAGCGGCTTCGTCGAACTTTCCCGCGCGGAGCCGCGCGTGCCCGGGCCCCGCATGCGCCGTGAAGCTGAGGGGATCGAAGGGGCTGAGCCGCAACGCCCGCGCCGCATAGTCTTCGGCGAGCGCCGGGTCGCCGCTGATGCCATGAATATGAGCGTCGTAAAAGAGCGCGACGGCGCAGGAGCCGTTGAGCGAGAGTGCGCGCGCAATCGCGCCGGAGGCCGCCGCGAAATCATGACCCAGATGCAGGAGGGGAACGGTCGCAACGGCAAGCGCCGTCGCATCCTCGGAGCCGTAGGCGAGCGCAGCCCGGGCATGACGCACGCCCGTGGCGACATCGGCCTCGCTGAATCCGCCGCGCGCGACGCGCGTCTGGAACGCCAAGGCTAAATGGGCATGGGCGACGGCGTAATGGGGATCGAGCTTCAGCGCCTCCTCCAGGAAGTTCATGCCGATCTTGGCGTCTTCCGGCATGACCGATGCCAGGTGGGGCAAGGCACGGAGATAGAGGTCGTAAGCGTCAAGGCTGCCGGGGTGCTTGCGCTGCGCGCGTTCGATCTCGGCGCGGCGAAGATTCGGCTCGATGGTGCCGACGATGGACGCCGTGATCTTGTCTTGCAGATCGAACACGTCCTCGAGCGCGCCATCGTATTTGTCGGCCCAGACATGGGCGCCGGTTTCCGCCTCGATCAATTGCCCGGTGATCCGCACGCGGCTGCCCGCCTTTCGCACGCTCCCTTCCAGCACATAACGCACGCCCAACTCGTGCCCGACCTGCTTCACGTCGATGGACTTGCCCTTGTACACGAAGCTCGAATTCCGCGCGATCACGAACAGCCAATTGATTCGCGACAGGCCGGTGATGATGTCCTCGACCATCCCGTCGCAGAAATAGTCCTGCTCGGCATCGCCGCTCATGTTCTGGAAAGGCAGCACGGCGATCGAGGGCTTGTCGGGCAGCGCGAGCGCCGGTTTCTTCGCGTTGGCGGCGGACGACGCCAGGTCGATGCGATAGACCCGCACCGGCCGCGCGATGTTCTTGAGCGTCTGTTCGCCGATATCGACGAAGCCTTCTTTCAGCTTGTCGCGGACCTGATCGTAGGCCGCGCTCGACAAGCAAATTCCTCCCGCCTCGGCGACGGATTCGAGCCGCGCCGCGATGTTGACGCCATCGCCCATCAGGTCGCCGTCCGCTTCCTCGACCACGTCGCCGAGATGAATGCCGATGCGGAATTCGATGCGCCGCTCCGGCGGCAGGCCGAGATTGCGCTCGACCATGCCGTTCTGCACCTCGATGGCGCATCGCACGGCATCGACGATGCTGCGGAACTCGGCGATGGCGCCGTCGCCGGTGCGCTTCACGATCCGGCCCTTATGCACGGAGATGATCGGATCGATCAGGTCGCTCCTGAGCGCCCTGAGCCGCGCCAGGGTACGCTCTTCGTCGGCGCCCGCGAGCCGCGAATAGCCCACGACATCCGCCGCTAGTATGGTCGTGAGCTTGCGCGCGATTTGTTCGGATGCCACCTGGGTCCTCGCCCGTGTGCCGCGATCTTATCACCCATTTGGCACAAAGCGGAACTTCGAGCCGAGACGCTGCCGGCCCAATCGACGGCCGAGCCGGCTTCGACTAGACTCACGCGACGTTACCCCCTTCAAGGACGCCTCATGCCGCGCGACAATCGTAACGGGTCGGTCGATCCGGTCGTCACCGAGATCCTGCGCAACGCCTTCATCGCCGTGACCGAGGAGATGAAGACCAACCTGATGCGCACCGCCTACAACGTCATCATCTACGAGGCGCTCGACTTCACTACCGGCCTCTTCACCGCCAAGGGCGAGACCGTGTCGATCGGGCTCGGGCTCCCCATGTTCATCCGCGGCATGGCCGAGGTGGTGCGGGCGAAGCTGCGGCATTTCACCCCGGCCAAGATGGCGCCGGGCGACATCCTCATCACCAACGACGCCTACACCACCGGCAGCCATTTGAACCATGTGACCCTGACCCTGCCGATCTTCCACAAGGGCGAGCTGGCCGCGTTCGCGTGCTGCATGGCGCATTGGCTCGACGTGGGCGGCATCCTCAACCGCGGCGCCAGCACCGACATCTATTCCGAGGGGCTGCAATTGCCCTTCCTCAAGTACCAGAGCGCCGGCGTTGTGAACCAGGACCTCGTCGACATCATCCGCATGAATGTCCGCATCCCCAATCGCGCCATGGGCGATTTGCGCGCGCAGGTGACAGCGGTCAAGACCGGCGAGCGCCGGGTCAAGGAGCTGGTCGAGCGTTATGGCCTCGACGCGTTCAAGTCCGCCATCGTCGCCATCATGGATCGTTCCGAGGTGTCGGCGCGGGCGCGCACGCGCAGCATTCCGGACGGCACCTACGAGGCCGAGTCCTTCATGGACGACGACGGCATGGATTTGGGCCGCAAGGTGCCGATCAAGGTGCGCGTCGTGGTCGCCGACGACGAGATGACGATCGACCTTTCCGACGTGTCGCAGCAGGTGCGGGGATATTTCAACTCGGGCATCACGACGGGCTATGGCTGCACCCAGGTGGCCTACAAGTGCCTGACCTCGCCGACCGACTATCCGGTCAATGACGGCTCTTTCCGCAGCCTCAAATCGATCGTGCCGGCGGGCCGCGTCGTCAGCGCCACGCGGCCGGCGCCGATGCGCAAGTGGATGACCTATCCGATGACCGTCATCGACACCGTGTTCAAGGCGCTCGAGCCGGCCATTCCCGACCGCGTCATCGCCGGGCATCACGCCGACCTGGTGATCCCCAACTTCCACGGCATCGACCGCAAGACGCGCCAGTTCTTCATCGCCTCGATGGGACCCTTGGGCGGCGGCTGGGGCGCCAAGCGCGGCGAGGACGGCGTTTCCGCCACCGTCTGCATCAACGACGGCGACACCCATAACAGCCCCAACGAGCAGACCGAGGCGAAATTCCCGCTGGTGGTCGAAAGCTGCGCCTTGATCCAGGATTCGGGCGGCGCGGGCCGCAAGCGCGGCGGGCTCGGCGTCGAGACCGTCGTCCGCTCGCGCGGCGACATCGTCTTCAGCACCCAGACCGACCGCATGCAGTGTAAGCCCTGGGGCCTGGCGGGCGGGCTCGAGGCGACCGGCAACGAGATCGCGGTGCGCACCGACGGCGTGTGGAAGGAGGACTTTCCCAACGGCAAGGTCAATGTCGACCGCCTCAAGGACCGCGACGCCGTCCGCATGCGCTCCGGCGGCGGCGGCGGCTACGGCCCGCCCTTGGAGCGCCCCGCCGAAACGGTCGCCGAGGACGTGCGCCAAGGCTACGTCTCGGTCAAGGCCGCGCGCGAGCATTACGGCGTGGTGGTCGAGGCGGAGACGCTGGCGCTGGACCGCGATGCGACGGAGCGGTTGCGCGCCTCACGCCGCGGCAATTAGAGAGGAAGCGGATTGCACGAACGCCGTGCGTCCTTCGACTTCGCTCAGGATGAGGAAAATCTTTATGGCAAAAATGACATCCCTCACCCTGAGCGGAGCGAAGCGTAGTCGAAGGGCGCACGGAGTTTGTCCCATCGCCCATCCCGGCCGCCTTCTGAAGCGCGAACTCGCGTCTCGCCGCTTGAGCGCCGATCGGCTGGCGCTCGATCTCGGCGTACCGTCCGGGCGCATCACGGACATTCTCAATTTCCGGCGTTCGATTACCGCCGACACGGCCGTGCGCCTGGGCCGCTATTTCGGCAATGGCGCGCGGTTCTGGCTCGACCTGCATGGCCAGCACGACATCGCCGTCGTCGAACGTGACCGGGGCCGCGAGATCGCGCGGCGGGTGCGGCCCGCCGACGCCGCTTAGCGCTTCACCCGAAAAAATCGCTAAGCAGCGCGGCGGTCTCTTGCGGCTTCTCGGCGTGGGGGCTGTGGCCGGCGCCGGGGACGATGCGAAGCTGCGCCTGGGCAAGGCCCTCGCGATAGGCTTCGGCGTGGGCGCGCGGCACCATGCGGTCGTCGGCGCCCCAGACGAGCAATGCCGGTCCGGCGAAGCGGTGCAGGCGCTGGCGCAGCTTGCGGTCGTAGAAATAGGGCGGGCTGAAGCCGATGCGCGAGGCGAAGCGCATGGTCTTGTAGCGCGCCAGCTCGCGCTCGCGGTCGGAGCGGTCGTCGGGAAAGAGCGCCTGCGCGGCCGCGCCGTCCTCGTGCGCGAAGAGGAGACGGCGCAGGCCGGAATAATCGCTGCCGTTGCGCGGCTGCGCTTCCCAGAACAGATCGCCGATCGGCTCGCCCGGGACGAACAGGCCCGAGGCGCCGATGAGCGCCAGGCGCCGCACCCGTTCGGGATGCCTGACCGCCAGCTCGGCCGCGAGCCAGCCGCCGACGCAGGCGCCCGCCAAATCCACCTGGCCGAGCCCCAGCGCGTCCAAGGTCTCGATCATGCGGAAGGCAAGGTCGTCGATGGTCTCGATGTCCTCGTCCTCGTCCGAGCCGGCGCAGCCGGGGTGCGCCGGCGCGATGATTCGGTGCGCGCGCGCGAGCTCGTGGTGGAAGGGCAGGAGTTCGGCGCCCGCCGCGTGGACATCGGCAAAGCCGTGCAGATAGACGAGCGGCTTGCCGTCGCCGAGCTCGGCGATCTCGACCGCGTGGTCCGCGACGGTGACGGTGCGCCGGCTCATCCCGCGCTACTCCGCCGCGCCCGCCACCGGGTGCTCCTCGAGCTGGGGATATTCGCGCGCGAAGAGCGCCGCCGAATCGCGCCTGAGCGCCGGCGCCACCTCGGTCGCGAAGAGGCGCATGCTCTTCCTCGCCAGATCGGCGCGCATGTTGCCGAAATGGAATTGGATCAGGAGATTGCCGACCCCTGCCTGCTCGACCAGGGTCCACAGTTTCTCGCGCACGGTCTTGGGGCTACCGGCGATGATCGAGCCGCCGGCGTCGAGCTCCTCCCAGCTCTCGACGTCGCCCAACTGCTTGCCGCCGAGCGTGGCGTTCTTGAGGAAGTTCTCGTAGCTCCGCACCGAGGTCGACGGCACGCCAGCGCCCGACGTCAGCGGCCGTCCCTCGCGCCTCAGATGGCCCTTCAAGCAGTTCTTGAGGAAGTACCACACGCCCTCTTTCGCCTCGGCGCGCGCCTGCTCGTCGCTCTCGGCGACATAGACCGAGAGCAATATCCCCATGCGGAACGGCGTGTAGGTGCCGCCATGCTGCTTGATGATGCCGGCGAAGCGCTGCGCCGCGATCCGGGTTCCCGCGCCGTGGGTGCGCGAGCTGAGGAAATAGTCGTAGCCGCGCTTTGCCACCTCCTCCATCGTCTCGAGCGACAAGGCACCCGGGATCCAGATGCGCGGATGCGGCACCTGGCGCGGCTTGGGCCACAGATTGACGTAGCGCAGCGGGTAGTGCTTGCCCTCGTGGCGGAACGGGCCGTCCTCGGTCCACGCGCGATGGATGAGGTCGATCGCCTCCCAATAGCGGTCGCGCGCCTGCGGCTGCGGGATGTTGTAGTTGAACGCCTCGGGACCGCCGCCCATGGCGAAGCCCGCGATAAGCCGCCCGCCGCTCATCGAATCGAGCATCGCGTATTCCTCGGCGACGCGCAGCGGATTGAGATGCAGCGGCAGGAGATTGCCGAGGATGACGAGCTTCGCCCGCGTGGTGCGCTGGGTCAGCGCCGCGGCGATGATGTTGGGCGCGGGCATCAGCCCGTAGATGTTCTGGTGATGCTCGTTGAGCACGAGCCCGTCGAAGCCCAGCTCCTCGGCATAGACGAGCTGGTCGATATATTCCTGGTAGAGCCCGTCGGTGCGCTCGCGGTCCCACAGGCGGTTGGGCACGGTGACCCAACCGCTGTCGTATTTCTCGTCGAAATCGGGCGGCAGATAGGGATACGCCATGAAGTGCCAGCAATGAAGCTCGACCGGTCGCATCGTCGCTTCTCCTCGCCTCGCGCCTCTCTTCACTCTAGCGCAGCAACGCGTCAGCCCCAAACGTCGTGCGCCACCTCGACGATGCGGGCGAGCTTGCGCTCGACCTGATCCAGCGGCATCGACGGGCGCACGCGGCTCGGCACGCTGGCGAAGCCGCATTGCGGCGACAGGCACAGCCGGTCGAGCTCGACCACCTTCGCCGCCTCGTCGATGCGGCGTTTCAGCGCGTCGGCGGTTTCGATCTCGGCGTTCTTGGTGGTCATCAGGCCGAGCACCGCCTTCTTCGGCTTGGGCAGGTGGCGCAGCGGGCGGAAATCGCCGGCGCGCGGCGTGTCGTATTCGAGGAAGAATCCGTCGACGTCGAGCCGGTTGAACATGCGCTCGGCAATGGGCTCGTAGCCGCCATCGGCCATGCCGTGCCCGGCATTGCCGCGGCACAGATGGACGCACACGGTCATCGATTTCGGCCGGCCCGCGATCGAGCGGTTGATGGCGTCGATGTAGAGATCGATCAGCGCCTCGGGATCGTCGCCGCGCTGGCGCACCACCGCCATGTTGGCGGGATCGCATATGACGGCGAGCGGCACCTCGTCCATCTGCAGATAGGTGCAGCCGCGCGCGGCGAGATCGGCCACCTCCTCGCGCATGATGCGGACCAGATCGTCGATCATGGCTTCGCGGTTGGCATAGATGGCGCGGTCGAGCACCGCATCGCCGGGGAAGAAATGCGCTGCCGACGGGGTCGCCAGATTGGCCTTGATCGGCTTCGTCGTCATGGTCTTGAGCGCGGAGAAATCCGCCGCGGCGAGCGGCTCGCGGCGCTTGAGCTTGGCGGTCACCTTGGGCTCGGGCGCGGTCGGGAGATTGGTGCCGTCGAACATGCGGATGGGAAAGCCGCACCCCACCATCTCGGGGCCGAAGCCCTCGCAGCGGTCGAACAGGAATTCGCGCCAGCCGCGCTTGCGGAACTCGCCGTCGGTGATGGCGCCGATGCCGACCCGCTCCTGCATCGCGACGATCGGGCGGATCGCGTCGTCTTCGATGCGGCGCAGCGCCTCGAGCGCGATCTTGCCGGCGGCGAAATCGTCGCGTGCCTGCATCAGCGCCATGGGCCGCGGGAAGGAGCCGACATGCTCGGCGCGGTAGGGCGGTCGCGGATCGCTCATGGTGGTCCTCCCAAGATGGCAGCGGGGTCGGCGTCGTGGAGGAGATGCGGCGCGCCGTATTCGCGCATCACCCGCGCCGGGTCGCGCTCCCGGGCGGGCGCTAGCGAGGCGGCGCCGAGGTAGCGCGAATATTCCACTAGCGCGCTCCCCCACGCGCGCCGCTCGCGCTCGTAGCGTTGGAGCGCGCGGTCGATGTCGCCCTCTTCGGCCAGCGCGTCGGCCAGCGCAACCGCGTCATAGGCCGCCTTGGTGATCCCCGCCGCCACGTGCGGCCGGGCGATGAACGAGGCGTCGCCCATCAGCGCCGCCCGCCCGAACACCAGGCGCGGCACTTCGAGATCGGTCACCGCCTGGAGCAGCGGCTGCGCCGTGCGCTGGACGATGTCGGCGAGGGCATGCGGCAGCAGCGCCTTTGCGTCGCGCTTCATCGCCTCGATGTGCTCCTCGCGGATAAGCGGCGGCGGCAGGGCGTAGCCGTGATGGCGCCCGGCATCGTCGGTGAGGAGATCGTCGAGCCGGGCGCCGGCCTCGACCAGCCGGTACCAGATGTAATAATAGCGGCGGTGCCCGGCGCGCACGTCATCGTCCTGGCCCGGGATCGGCGTCGACAAGGTCATATTGCCGTCGCAAAAGGTGAAGGCCATGCGCCCGGCGAGCAGCGCATGCGTGTCGGGATCGAGGTCCCTCTCCTCGACGACTCCGCGCCAGGCGATGTAGCCGGCATAACGCGGCTCGATCTCGGGCAGGAACTGGCGCCGCACCGTCGAATGGATGCCGTCCGCCGCGACTAGCAGGTCGGCCTCCTCGCGCGCGCCGTCGGCGAACACCGCGACGACGCGGCGTCCGTCCTGCTCGACCCGCTCCAGCGCGCGGCCGGGCCGCACGATCGCGTCGGGCACGATGTCGCGCATCGGGCGGTATATCTTCGACCACGCGCCGGTGAGCCACGGCCGCGCGAGCGTATAGGGGATGCTGCCGTCGCGCTCGAGCCAGATGAGCGACGCGATGGTGACGCAGGTGGTGGGGCCTACCCGCGCACCCACGCGCCGCAAGGCCGCGAACAGCTCGGCCGAGAGCCCCAGGCCCGCGCCGCGGCCGGCGAGGTCGCCGACCGTCTTCTCGAAGATGGTCACGTCCCAGCCGATGGCGCGCAGCAGGCTTGCGGCGAAGAGGCCGCCGAGCGAGCCGCCGATGACGAGGGCGCGGCGCGGCTGGGTCACATCTTGCTGGCTCCGGTCATGTGCGTGAGTTCTAGCACGCTCGGCCCTATCATGCCGCCATGATGCTCGAGGTCGAGGGGCTCGCCGCGTGTTACGGCGAGAGCCAGGTGCTGTTCGGCATCTCGTTCGCGATCGACGCGGGCGAGGTAGTGACCTTGCTCGGCCGCAACGGCATGGGCAAGACCACCACGGTCGGCGCGGTGATGGGGATCGTGCCGCCGTCGGGCGGCGCGATCCGGTTCGAGGGCGTGCCGATCCACGGCCTGCCCTCCTATCGCATCGCGCAACTGGGCCTCGGCCTGGTGCCGGAAGGGCGGCAGGTCTTTCCCAACCTCACGGTGCGCGAGAACCTGATCGCGACGGCCGCCAACCGCAGCGGCGGCGAGCGGCGCTGGACCTTCGAGCGCGTGCTCGAGCTGTTCCCGGCGCTGGCCGAGCGGCTCGACAGTTTCGGCGGGCTCCTGTCCGGCGGCGAGCAGCAGATGGTGGCGATCGGCCGCGCGCTGATGACCAATCCGCGGCTCCTGATCCTCGACGAGGCGACCGAGGGCCTGGCGCCGCTGGTGCGCGCTGATATCTGGCGCGCGCTCGCCACCTTGAAGGCGGCGCGGCAGTCGATCCTGGTGATCGACAAGAACGTCGCCGCCTTGACCCGCATCGCCGATCGCCATTACGTGCTCGAAAAGGGCCAGATCGTGTGGCAAGGCTCGTCCGAGGCGCTCGCCGCCGACGTCGAGCTGCAGCACCGCCATCTCGGCGTTTAGAATCTCGACGCCAGGACTGCGCATGTACACTTTCGCTGTCATTGCGAGCGGAGCGACGCAATCTCCCGGAGATTGCCGCGTCGGCCTGCCGGCCTCCTCGCAATGACGGCTGTGGCGATGGCTACTCTGCGTAGCGCCGCTCGAGCGCGTCGTAGTCCGGCTTGCCGACGATGTCCTGGCGCTCGCCGAATTCCATGAGGAGGTGCGCGGCGCCGTCAAGCGAGCCGCGGTCGCGGAGATGCTCCAGCACCTCCTTCATCGCCAGCATCGCCGCCTGCAGCGCGGCGTTGGCATAGAGCACCAGCGCAAAGCCCATGCGCTGCAGCTCGGCGCGCGGCAGCATCGGCGTCAGGCCGCCGGCGACGATATTCGCGACCTGCGGCACCGCCAGCGCTTCGGGGATGCGCGCCATGTCGGCATTCGTGCGCGGCGCCTCGACGAAAGTGAGGTCGGCGCCGGCCCCGATGTAAAGCTGCGCGCGTTCCAGCGCGTCCTCGAGCCCGTTGCAAGCGATCGCGTCGGTGCGCGCAATGACCAGGAAATCCGGGTCGGCGCGGGCATCGACGGCGGCCCTGACCTTGCCCGCCATCTCGCGCGCCGCAATCACGCTCTTGCCGGCGAAATGGCCGCAGCGCTTGGGGAATTCCTGGTCCTCGAGCTGGATGGCATTGGCGCCGGCACGCTCCAGCACCTTGACCGTGCGCGCGACATTGACCGCGTTGCCGAATCCGGTGTCGGCGTCGACGATCAGCGGCAAGGATATGCACGCGCGCATCGCCGCGACGTGGTCCGCCAGCTCGGTCACGGTCAAAAGCCCGATGTCGGGCGCGCCGAGGAAGGAATTGGCGACTCCGGCGCCGGTGACATAGACCGCCTCGAACCCCAAACGCTCGATCATCCGCGCCGCCAGCGCGTTCGACGCGCCCGGCACGATCGCGCCCGCGCCCTTGTGCAAGGCGCGCCGCAGTGCTTTGTTGAGCTCGCTCATGGAACGACCTTAGGCTACCCCTCCGATGCCGACAATCGGCTTGCAACCATGACAACGAAAACGCCGGTGCTGATCGTGGGCGCCGGGCCGGTGGGCTTGGCGCTCGCGGGCGAGCTGGGCTGGCGCGGCATTTCCTGCCTCGTCATCGAGAAAGGCGACGGCTCGATCTACCAGCCCAAGATGGACCTCGTCGGCGTGCGCACGATGGAGTTCTGCCGCCGCTGGGGCATCGTCCCCTGGGTCGAGGCGACGCCCTATCCGCGC
>Ga0209415_10000976_pt1 | contig 54388 bp, 51 predicted proteins | sample PeaSoiSIISIP2007_FD_187696 | JGI IMG/M metagenome (GOLD analysis project Ga0209415, IMG submission 187696) | Peat soil microbial communities from Weissenstadt, Germany - SII-SIP-2007 (SPAdes) (version 2) | ecosystem: Environmental > Terrestrial > Soil > Wetlands > Peat | place: Germany... | reverse complement strand
GTCCGCGGCCGGCCCCCCCGCAGCGGCGGCAGCAGCAGCCACATCGGCGACCAACCCGGCCGGCACGGCGCCCGCTGGAGCTATCGGCACGCTGGCCCTCGGAGTTTCCGGGGCATTCCCGAGCTCGGCCCACTTCGATCCGGTGGCGCAATGGATCGACGGCCTGACTGTCTCGACGATGTTCAGTCCCCCTGGTGTCGCCGCGGTCACGAATGCGCCCAGCGGGGCGAACACGACCGTTGCCTTCCAGTCCAATCTGTGGCTGACCGCAAACTCCAGCCTGAGCAAGAACGCAGGTTCGTGATGGAAAAGATCACTCGTTATCGAATCCCGATCCTGACCGCCGTAGGGGCGCTCGTGGTCGCAATCATCGTCTTCGCGGCGTGGATCTCTCCCGAGGGCAGCAAGCTCTCGAGCCTGCGCGCCCAACAGACACAGCTCCAGTCACAGCAGACGCATCTTCAGACGGAGCTGTCCGGATTGCGCCGGGACAAGGCACATCTGGCGACGAATTGCCAGGAGCTCACCACGGATCTCACCGAGATCCCCGGCGTGCCGACGGTCGACAGCTTCTTCCAGCAGGTCACCGCCTTGGCCGTGGCCGCAGGCGATCCCAACACCCCGAGCATCAGCGTGGCCCAGGCCGCGGGTGGGACCGGTGGCGTGAAGCTCGTCACCGTCAACCTGACGCTTGCGGGCACCTACGGGCAGATGTCAGCCTTCCTCAAAGGGCTCGACAGCTTCCCCCGTCTCTTCTCGGTCACGAGCCTCGCCGTGAACGGCGGGGCTCTGGTGACCGGTGGAGCACCGGTCAATCCCGCCACAGCGGGCTACACGTTGACCCTGGGGGGCGACATCTTCTACAGCGCCGGCCAGAGCAACGTCTGCGCCGCCGCCACCACGACGGCTGCCCACTGACGGAGCGGCCCCGGCGGGCTGTTGTGCCGTCATTGGGTCTAAAGGAGCGCAACTCCTTTGCCGATAGTTGTTCCGATAGCCATTGCGCATTAAGGGAGGAAGTCCATGCTGAAGTCCATGCTCACGCGCACGCGTGAGGCACGTCTGCGAGGGTTCGAGGGAGAGGGAGCGGCTGACGCCGGCTTCACCTTGATCGAACTGATGGTGGTCCTTTTGATCATCGCCATCCTGCTCGCCATCGCCATTCCCACGTTCCTCGGCGTGTCCGGGTCGGCCAACGACCGGGCTGCGCAGTCGAACCTGACCAACGCCCTGACCGAGGCCAAGGCGCTGTACCAGAACAGCCAGACCTACTGCGAGGCGTCCTGCGCGGCCGGGGTTACCGCCCTGCCCGTGGCGACGATCTTGTCGTCGGCTCCTGAGTTCGCCTGGACCAACGCTGCGGTGAACCCCGGCAACGGCATCAGCATCGCCCCGGTGGACGTCACCACGACCGCCGGTACCGGTGACGGTGTCATCATGGCCGCTGAGAGCAAGAACGCCAACACCTGCTGGTACGCGGTGGACCTCGAGAGCCAGCCGAACCCGGCCTTCGTCGACACCGCCCCGAACGTGGACTTCGCCCAGGCGCAGACCGCGGCCGGTGCCGGTCAGTGGGAGTTGCAACCGACGAGCCAGAAGATCACCGCCGGTGTCTTCTACGCCAAGTCGACAGTCAATGGCGGGGGGAACAACCCGACCACGTGTGTCGCGACGACTCCCACTGCGGGAACGCCGTCCACGTGGAACTGGGGCACCACGTTCTCCAACGCCCCGGCCCTGTAACCAATCAGGACAAAGCAGTGTCGGCCTGATCGCCGGCAGAGTGTGGACTGTGGCCCCCGCTTCGGCGGGGGCCACAGTCGCGTCCGGGTGCGTCTTCTCTGATGTGAAAGAGCCCTCCCAGCCGGTTCCCACGGCACTTCGTTCGCCAACGCCCCCAGCTTGTAACCGACCCGGATCAAAACTTGCCCGACGGGATCGCCGGCAGCGCGGCGCGAACAGTCAGGTCGACAGGTCGCTCGTCGTGGGCTTGGCCGATGCGATGACGTCGAGGATCTCGGGCCCGACGAGCTCGTCACGATCGAGCAGGGCGTCGCGCAGGGTCTCGATCACATGACGGTGGTCGTCGAGCATCTTGCGCACCCGGTCCTTTGCTCCTCGTAACAACCGCTCGACCTCCTCGCGACCAGAATCGACGGCCGTGACCTTGGTGACGATGTTGCCCGGCATGTCGAGCGCCGCAGCGGAGATCAGCGTGCTCCCCATGCCGAGGCTCCCGACCATCTGGCACGCGGCGACCGTGGCGGCTTGGAGGTCGGAGGCCACTCCTGAGCTCGTCTCTCCGAAGAAGAGCTCTTCGGCCACCATCCCCCCGAAGGCGATCTGGATGAGAGCCTCGATCTCCGAACGGGTCTTGGTGTAACGCTCCTCCTCGTCGGAATGCGAAAGGAGCCCGAGGGCGTCCTTGCGCTTCACGATCGACAGGACCTCCATCTTTCTGCCCTTGCCCACGAGCCACGCCACGGTGGCGTGACCCGACTCGTGCGTCGCGATGGTGCGTCGCTCCGCCTCGGCGTACTCGACGGGCTGGGCCAGGCCGATCTCCTCGGTCATCTTGGCCTGCTGGATGTCGTCCCATCCGAGGCCGGTGCCATTGCGCCGCAGGGCCCACACCAGGGCCTCGTCCAAGAGGTGCTCGAGCATGACCGGCGAGTACCCGAAGGTCATCGCCGCCAGCGTGTCGCGCTTGGCCGGGTCGTCGAGCTCCGGGCTGTGGGCTTTCTTGGCCAGGTAGTAGTCGAGGATCTCGCGACGCCCTGACTTCGACGGGAGGTCGAAGTAGATCGAGCGGTCGAAGCGACCCGGGCGCACGAGGGCGGGATCGAGGTCCGCGGCGCGGTTGGTCGCCCCGATGACGAGGATGTTGGCCGGTGGGGTCGGGGGTTTGGTGAGGTGCTTCGCAGAGGGGAGCCACGCATTGACGAGATCGATCAGAGCGCCGTGGAGACGGGTCGACGCCGGGGGTTGGTCGAAGGACTGCAGTTGGATCAACAGCTCGTTGACGACCCCCGCCACGCCGTCGTGGTGGCGCCCGGTCCCCATCCCACCCCGGGCCCCGCCGATGGCATCGATCTCCTCGATGAACCCGATGGCGCCGCCCTCACGGCGCGCGAACTTGCGCAGCTGCTTGAAGTACGAGCGGATCTTGCGGTTGGTCTGCCCGTAGAACATGGACTGGAACGCGGAGGACGACACAAAGAGGAAGGGCACTCCGGCCTCGGCCGCCATGGCCTTGGCCATGTAGGTCTTGCCGGTCCCCGGTGGGCCTTCGAACAGGATCGCCCGCCGTGCCGATCCCCCCATGTGCTCGGCGAAGGTGCGGTGGGCGAGGAACAGATTGAGCGTCTTGACGACCTCGTCGACGACCACGGGCGCGCCACGCACGTCGTCAAAGCGAACATCGATCTCGTTGGGGCGATAGAGGATGTGCGGCGAGCGGCCCGCTCCCAACAGCGGAACGACCATGACCGCGCACAACACCAGGATCAGGAGGAAGCCCGGGATGTAGGGATCGAGCGTCGACGGGAAGTGGGGGAACGCGAAGGCCCCGCGATGCAGCACCGTGGCCCGGACCACGAACCACACGGCGAACGGGGCGAGCACCAGTGCGAGCTTGCGCATCTTGTGCTGGCGCATGCGCTCCCGGTGCGCACCGACATCGGCGGTGGTGACCCCCATGACCCCGGCCTGCCCGAGCGACCGCAACGCGGCGACGTGGGTGTCTGTGTCGTCCACGGGGGAGAAGTCGGCAGGCTCGGCGGTCGCGTCGGTCTGGGTGCCGTCCTTCAGCTCCCGACGGCGTTCGCCCCGGTTCCCGTGCTCGCTCATGCCTACCCCACCCCCGGCGCCGACCACCCCCGCCAACGGAGGACGGGGCTGTGGCGCAACTACACCACTCTCCGCGTCCGTTCTAACTCCCTCCCCAACGAGCGATCAACTCGCTCCCAATAGGTCCGGAACCAACCCCGGAACCAACCCCGGAACCAACCCCGGAACGGACCCCGCAACGAACTCCGCAACGGAGGTGCCCGGGGCAGGTCACATGGGGCCGGCGTCGTGCTTTCGCTCGGGGAGGAGCTCACGGCGGGAGGCGAGCAACCGCAGGGCCCGGTTCAGGGCGGGTCGGGTCTCGGCGGGGTCGACCACCTCGTCCACGAAACCCCGTTCGGCCGCCACCCAGGGAGTGAGCAGCTCGGCGTCGTAGCGTTCTTCGAGCAGCCGGCGCTCGGTCTCGCCCGCGTTGCGGTGGAGGATCTGGACCGCACCCGGCGCGCCCATCACCGCGATCTCGGCCGAGGGCCACGCCAGGCACAGGTCGTTGCCGATCCCTTTGGAGTCCATGACGATGTAGGCCCCGCCGTACGCCTTGCGCAGCACGATGCAGACCCGCGGCACGCTCGCTTCGGCGTAGGCGAAGGCGAGCTCCGCGCCGTGACGGATCATCCCTCTCCACTCGAGGTCCTTGCCGGGGAGGAACCCGGGCGTGTCGACGAGCGTCACGATGGGCAGATTGAACGCGTCGCAGAATCGGACGAAGCGCGCCCCTTTCTGCGAGGCCGGAATGTCGAGGGTGCCGGCCAGGGCTCGAGGTTGGTTCGCCACCACCCCCACCGGCATGCCGCCCACACTGGCCAACGCGGTCACGAGTTGCGACGCCCATCCGGGGCGCAGCTCCACGATGTCACCGTCGTCGACGATGGCGCGCACGACGTCGCGTACGTCGTACGAGGCCGATGCAGTCGCAGGAACGAGGTCGCGCAGTGCGGGCGTGACCCGTTCGGTGGGGTCGTCGCTCCCGATGCGCGGCGGCTGCGCGTCGGTGTGGTCGGGAAGGTGGCCAAGCACGGATTCGAGCAGTGCGTCCACTGCATCGGGGCTCGCAGCCAGCAGCGCGCAGAGCCCGCTGGTTCGGGCATGCATCGCGGCTCCCCCGAGGTCGTGCAGGCTCACCCGCATCCCCGTGAACCCCGCGACGGCGTCGGGGCCCGACACGAATGCGAAGGCGTCGGGTGTCATCACGGTGACATCGGCGAGGCCGAGAAGCAGCGCCGGTCCGGAGATGGCGGCTCCGGTGACTGCCATGAGGACGGGCACCGACCCCGAGCACGCCGCGATCGCGGCGGCGGCTCGACCCCATCCGTGCAGCGCGTCGATGCCCTCGGACACCTCGGACCCCGAGGACGACAGCACCACGACGAGGGGCAGCCGCGCGCTGCGCGCCAGGCGCGCCGCCTCGGTGATCGTGTCCCCGTCGGCCCGAGTGAGCGCGCCGCGATGGTGCCCCGAGACCGATCGTGCCCCGACCACCCGGCGACCGCCGATCACACCGACCTCGGCGCGGACCGATCCTGGAACGTGGGTGCGCAGCGGTAGCGGGGAGCCGCCGGCCCGATAACCGGGCGTCGCCGAGCTCGGGGTCGGGGAACCCGGAGCCAGGGAGACCGTCGCCACTGTCACTCATGTTACGAGGGGACAGCCCTCATCCGGTGCTGCCCCGCCCGAGCCAGGGTGCTGTGTCACCATCTCTGCAGCGGGGACGACGGGAGATGGCCATGCGTGCGTGTGTGATGCGAGGAGGTCGGCTCCTCGTCGACGAGACCGCGGAGCCCCGCCCCGAGACCGGGCAGATGCTCGTCCGCATCGTGGCCTGCGGGATCTGCGGCTCCGATCTCCACTTTCTGCGCCACGGCGAGGCGATGGTGGCCATGACCAACGAGATGCTCCCCTCCATGGGTGCACAGGGCATGGGGATGGCGCCGATCGACCTGTCGCGCGACATCGTGATGGGGCACGAATTCTGCGCCGAGGTGGTCGAGCTCGGCCCCGACACGACCGGCCCGAAACCCGGGGCGCGGGTGGTCTCGGTCCCGGTCCTGCTCTCTTCCACCGGACTGCACCAATTGGCGTACAACAACGACTACCCCGGCGGGTACGCCCAGTACATGGTCCTGTCTGCACCGCTCGCGCTCGAGGTCCCCAACGGCCTCGACAGCCGCAGCGCCGCGCTGACCGAACCCCTGGCGGTCGGCATCCACGCGGTGGCCCGTTCGGGTGCGACGGCGCGCGACAGCGCCGTCGTGGTGGGATGCGGGCCCGTCGGCTTGGCTGTCATCGCCGGATTGCGGGCAGTCGGGGTGGAATCGATCGTGGCCGCCGATCTGTCTGAGACGCGCCGGGCGATGGCGCTCACCATGGGTGCCAGCGCGGCGGTCGATCCCACCGAGGAAGGAGTCGTCGACGCGTGGCACCGGTTGGACGGGCGTCGTCCTCTGGTGGCATTCGAGGCGGTCGGTGTGCCGGGAATGCTCCAACAGCTGATGCGTGATCTTCCGCCCGGCACGAGGGTGGCGGTGGTCGGGGTGTGCATGGAGCCCGATCGGATCCTTCCCTTCTTCGCCATCGCCAAGGAATTGTCGGTGCATTTCGCTCTGGCCTACGGCGCAGATGAATTCGCCGGCGCGTTGCGCGCCCTGGCCGAAGGCGATATCGACGCATCGCCGATGATCACCGGCAGCGTCGACCTCGACGGAGTGCCCGGCGCCTTCGAGGCACTGGCCCGTCCCGACGAGCACGTCAAGATCCTCGTGGAGCCTGCGGCGACGTGACCGCGCCGACGGCAGGGCGCCGATGGTTCCGGCGTGCTTGGCCGTGGCTGAAGTACGCCATCGGGTTGGCGCTCGCCGGCGTCGCCATCTGGGCTCTCACCGGACGTACCGGCGAGCTTTCGGGCGCGTCGAGCTACCTCAGCCATCTCCGGTGGTGGTGGTTGATCCTCGCCGTTGCGGGTGAGGCGGGGTCGCTCGTGGCCTTTGCCTTGATCCAGAGGCGCCTGCTCGAGGCGGGTGACGTCGAGATGTCGACGGGTCGGCTTACCGCAGTCACCCTGGCGGCCACCGCGATCGCCAACTCGATGCCCGCCGGTCCGGTGGTCTCGTCGGTGTTCGCGTTCGGTCAGTACCGCCGGGGTGGCGCCGATGAAGCCCTCTCGGGCTGGACGCTCGCCGCGGTGTTCGTCGACGCCTCGGTCACCCTTGCTCTGGTGGCCGCGGCCGGCGTCACCGTGGCCGGGGCAGAGGGGGCCGGGCTCGACCTGGTAGGCGTCACCGTCGCCGTGCTGATCGGAACGATCGCGCTGGGCGCGGTGTTCTTGCAGCGACGGGCCCTCGTGTGGCTCGTGTCGAGAACGGTGCGGGCGTCGCGGCGTTTGGTGGGTTGGCCGCGGGGCGAACTCGCGGTCCACGTCGAACGGATCATCACCCAGCTCACCGTGGTCAGCCTCAGTGCCCGCCAGGTCCTCTCGGTCGTCGGGTGGGGCGTCGCCAACTGGATCCTCGACTGCGCATGTCTGGCGCTCTCGTTCCTGGCGATCGGTGCCGGTATCCCCTGGAGGGGTCTCCTCCTCGCCTACGGGGCGGGTCAGCTGGCCGCCAACCTGCCCATCACGCCCGGTGGTCTCGGTGTGGTGGAGGGCAGCCTCACCATCGCACTGGTCACCTTCGGTGGGGCCGAGACGTCGACGGTGGCCGCGGTCTTTCTCTACAGGATCCTGAGCTTCTGGGCCGAGTTGCCCGTCGGCTGGGCGGCGTGGGGTGTCCTCGTCTGGAGCGGTCGACGCGTGGCGGTCCCCGTCCGGTTCCCCGACGGTGTCGTGACCGGAGCAGTGGCACAGGTCGAGATGGTGTCGCGAGGAGACGGTGTCGCCGGGGGAGACGGCGTGGTGAACAGGACTGTCTCGTGGGAGGAGCAGTGACGTGAGAGAGACCCTTTCGTGAGACGCGGCCACCGGTGCCGGTTCGGGTCGCTGCTCTGTATCGCGGCGATCACGCTCGGGACGGCGGGGCTATCGGGCTGCGCCGCGCCGCGCAACACCCTCGGGACGAACTCGAGCCCGTGCTTCCGCGCGCTGGCTCTGGCCGAGGACGCGGTCCACGACCGGGGTGCGTTCGCCGGGGTGCGGTTGATCGCGTACTCCACGCTCGCCAAGCAGCATCCTCGCCTCGAAGCCGCACTCAGGGCGCGCTCGTCGACGCGGCTGCACAACGTGTGCCTTGTGTCGTACCGCGGCACGTTCCGACCCTCGCAGGTGAAGCGGCCAGCAGGAAAGGCCCCTCCGTCAGGGGTGGGGCATTTCGCCATCGTCGTGGTCTCGACGCCGCAGAACCAATTGCTGGCCACGTTCGTCCTCGAAAAGGAGCCCGTGCGATTCCGCCACCTCGCCCTGGGCCCCCCCGTCGGCACTCGGGACGGTGGTCTGCGGTCACTCGTCGGGGGAGAGCGGACCCTCTGACGGGCGGCGCGGTTGCAACGGATCGGAGGAACCGGGGGGATCGGCCCAGGGAAGAGGGAGGCTGCGCGTTCCGGCTCGGACGTGGCGCCTTCGCGCCGTCCTCGTGTGTCCCCTGCGTTCGGCCCGCGCGGCGCGTTCGAGTTGTCGTTCGACCTCGGCCCAGGTGAGGGGCTCGCCGTCGCCGTCACCGCCGGCTGATTCCGCCCGCTGCGCCCGCAACAGCGAGACCCAAGCCGCACTCCACAGCACCGGCAGCGTCGCCACCTTGGCGAGCACCCCGGCCAGTTGCTGGTCCACGATCCGCGAGATCCCGAATGCCACCCGCACATGACTGAAGGCGTCGTAAAGAGGGTGACGGGCGAAGACGTAGATGATGGCCGGGAACGTCGGCACGACCGACTGGATGAAGAGGTAGGCGGTGATGCCTACCGGCCCGGTGCGATGAGCGCCGGGGATGTGTCGCAGCACGGGTCCCCACAGCACCGCACCCGCGAACAGGAGCCCCACGTCGGTGAGGGCGCGCCACCATGGCGATGAGGCCTGGGCCGCCACCGCCGGTGTGAGGAGCGTGCCCACGGCGACTGAGGTGAAGGTCACGACCGCGACGACCGGGCGGGTGAGCACCTCGAGACATGCATCGACCGGCGCCGGCCGGGTGAGCACGGCCAGGACCGGGGTGGGAATGGCCAGCAGGAGGAGGGGCGCGGCCGCCAGCGTCAGCAGGAGGCGTTGCACGACGAGGGCGGTCAGCGACCAGTGCGCGGCGAGATCCGCCAGGGGCCAGGTGAGGGCGAGGACCAGGGCGACGAGCGCGCCCGCCAGGCAGCGGAGTTGGCGACGGGTGGGCAGGGCGCCGCCCCCGGCGCGTCGCGCCAGCGCCCGCACCACCAGGGCGTAGGAGAGGGCCAGCGCCGCGATGGCGAACCACGCCGCGAGGTGGGGGTGCGGTGCGAAGGGACCTTCGACCTTGGTCCCGCCATGGGCGAGGGAACCCACGGCGAGGAGCCGCGTCGTCACGGCGCCGTCCCGGTGCTGCAGGCACGCGGCCGCCGGGGGCGCGCGCGGCGCCGCCTACGCTCTGCGCCATGGTGGACAGGCTCGAGCGGCTCACGGACCTGGTGCTCGTGCTGTTGCGCGACCAGCGGCCCAAGTCCCTGCGCGAGATCGCCTCCGAGGTCCCCGGGTACCCGGCCCAGGAAGGCGAGGCGCGCCGTCAGGCTTTCGAACGCGACAAGCGGACCTTGCGCGACGGTGGCATCGAGGTCACCGCCGTGCCCATCGACGGTCCCGAGCAAGTGGGATACGTCATCCGTCCCGAGGACTACTACCTGCCCGACCTCGACCTGGCACCGGACGAGCAGGCTGCCCTGAACCTCGCGGTAGCCGGGGTTCACCTCGGCGATCCTAGTGGTCGAGATGCGTTGTGGCGCCTGGGTCTCCCGGCCTCTGCGGGGGCGCGACCGGTGGCCGAGCTCCCCGCTCTGCCGGCCCTGCCCGCCCTGTACGGTGCCCTCCGGGCGCGGGCCACGGTGAGCTTCGACTACCGGGGGGAGCGACGTCGTGTCGATCCCGCGTTGCTCCGTTTCCACGGCGGTTGGTGGTACCTCGTGGGCTTCGACCTCGACCGCGCTGCGCCGCGCACCTTCCGGGTCGACCGCATGGACGGCGACGTGTCCGCGGCCGCCCCAGGCTCGGCCGTCTTGCCCGAAGGGTTCGACCCTGACGCCGCGCTCCCCGATGTGCCGTGGCGCATCGGTGAGGGTGCGCTTGTCACCGTGTCGGTCCATGTCGACGCCGCGCTCGCCGGTCTCGTGCTCGACGAGGTGGGTAGCTCCGCGCTGGCCAGCCGCAACGATGACGGGTCGGTCGTCGTGCAGCTCGAGGTGACCAACATCGCGGCGTTGCGGTCGTGGTTGTTCGAGCTCGGTGCGCATGCCGAGATCCTCGGCCCCGATGAGGTCCGCGCCGACGTCGTGTCGTGGATCGAGGCTGTCGCCGGCGTGGCGGACGGGCCCGTGGTGGCGTCGTGACGACGCGCGCCGATGCCGGTTCCCGGCTGCTGCGGCTGCTGGCCGTGCTCACGTGGCTGGCGCGTCAGGGACGGGCCCCGCTCTCGGATCTCTCCGAACGCTTCGGACTCGAGGCAGACGAGCTCATCGCCGATCTGGAGCTCGCCGCGTGTTGCGGGCTGCCCCCGTACTCACCCGACCAGCTCATGGAGATCATCGTCGACGACCACGAGGTCGTCGCCGACCTCGGGGCCGAGCTGGGCCGGCCTCGACGGCTCACCGCGGCCGAGGGTTTCGCCCTCGCTGCTTCGGCGCGCGCCATCTTGGCCGTGCCCGGAGCCGATCCCGAGGGCGCACTGGGGCGCGCCCTGTCGAAACTCGAGGCGGTGCTGGGCGGTCGTGGCATGCTGCGCGTGGACCTGCGTGACCCGGCGCACCTGGCTGTGATCCGAGATGCGTCGGAGGAGGGCCGCCAACTGGAGCTGCACTACTACTCGGCTTCGAGCGACCGGGAGTCGACGCGCATCGTCGACCCCGTCTCGGTCCGGTTGATCGAAGGGCACTGGTACCTCGACGGGTACTGCCACAACGCGCAGGACATGCGTCGGTTCCGAGTCGACCGGGTCTCCTCGGCGCGACTGACCGGGGAGCCCGCCGGTCACCGGGGTGGCGACCCGGACATGCAACATCGAGACGGGGCCGCCCCCGGTTCCGAAGCGTTCGTGCCCGGGCCCGAGGCCACCATCGCGCACCTCGCCGTCGACGACGATGCCGTGTGGATCGTGGAAGCGCTCGCGTCCTCGTCCCACGGGCGCGCCGACGGGCGCACCGGCGTCACGCTGGCGGTGGCGAGCACCGTGTGGTTCGGTCGCCTCCTGCTCCGCTTGGGTCCGCACGCCGAGGTGCTCGATCCGCCCGAGCTCGCCGAGGCCGGGCGCGAGGCGGCGCGCCAACTGCTGGCTCGCTACCGCGGTGACACCGCGAGCTGAGACAGCTCCGCCCCCAGTCTGTTCTCGGTACGGACCTCCCACGCAAGGTTTCCACCCGGTCGCCGGCAAGGCGCCACCACCACCGTGGACGTCGGGGCACGTTCCGGCACCGTCGCCGGTCCGTCGCGCCCGGGAGGTCGGGTGCTGCGGGTGGCCAAGGTTCGCCCAGGCGGGCATGCCTATTACCTCGAGGTGGCGGGGAACGGGGCCGGCACCGGCGTCGAGGCGGCGGGTCTGTGGCTCGGTACAGGGGCGACGCAGTTCGGTCTGCGCGGCGAGGTGGACGGCGACGCGCTGGGCGCGCTCTTGCGCGGTGACGACCCCTCGAGCGGGATGCGGATCGGCCGGGCCCATGACCGGGTCACGGTGGCTGCCTTCGATCTGAGTTTCTGCGCACCCAAGTCGGTGAGCATGTTGCATGCGCTCAGTCCGCCCGACGTGGCCGGTGAGGTGCGCAGTGCGCACGCCCGCGCTGTCGACGCCGCCCTCCACTACGTAGAACGCCGCGCCGTCGCCGTCCGGCGCCCCCACGGTGGTGCACCGATACCGGTGGAAGCCGAGGCGGTCGCCGCGGCCGGGTTCGTCCACCGCGTCAGCCGCGCCCCCGACCCCCACCTGCACAGCCATGTGGTGATCGCCAACCTCGGGCGCGGTCCCGAAGGGACCTTCACCGCGCTCGACGGCAGGGGGCTGTACGCGCACGCGCCCGCGGCCGGCGCGTTGTACCACTCCCAGCTCCGTCATGAGCTGACCATGCGCCTCGGGGTGGCCTGGGAACCACTGCGCCACGGACGCGCCGATGTGGCCGGTATCGGCCTCGAGGCGCGACGCGCCTTCTCGCAGCGCGCCGCTGCCATCGCCGAGCATCTCTCGAGCCGCGGCCTCAGAAGCCCCCTCGCCCGTGCCATCGCCGCCCACGCCACGCGTCCCGGGCGTGACCCCAGCCAATCGATCGAGGATCTCCGGCCGATGTGGGAGGCGAGGGCCGCGGCGGTCGGACTCGGGCCCGATGACCTGGGTGCTGTGATCGACCGGGTGCCGCGCCGGGCAGGGCCGGGGCCTCAGCCCGCCCTGGGCGAGGTGGTCGCCGCCGATCTGGGCCGGCGGGGACCGACCGTCACGCGGCGAGACGTCGTCCGGGCATGGTGCGCGTCGCTCGGTGAGGGAGCCCCCGCAGTCGCCGTGGAGCAAGCCGCGGACCGGCTCCTCGAGTCCATGACGCCTTCAGCCGCGCACCTCGACCGAGTCGAGCGCCCGGGGGTGGCAGAGCGGCGTCATGTGGTGCGCGAGCGGGACGTCACACTCGGACGCGGCGAGCTCGAGCGGCTGTTGTCGGCACGAGGCATGACGATGTCGCCTGGCCCGGAGCGACACGCCGGCCGCATGATCGGCGAGGAATTCGGCCTGGGGCTCGGATGATCAGGGTTGCGACGGCAAGATGGGCCCGGCATCCCCGTAACCCTGGCGGACACCCTGGCCGGCCCGGCGGGTCAGCTGGTCCGGCTCGTACAACATCCAGTAGGCGTTGCGGGCGTGCTTTCGGGCCCGGTCCACACATACCGCGGCCAGACGCGCCGGTTCTTCTTCCTCGTTTTCGTGGACGAAGACCTCGAGCACATGGGTGCTCGTGAGGAGCTGAGCGAGCATGATCCCCTGGGACGCCTCGTGGGCGCACACCTGGTCGATGGCCGCTTTGCCGGGCATGCCGAGCGCAATCACGATGGCGCAGTTCTCCTCCTCGACGAGCTTCTTGCAGGCCACGCCGAGGTCCTTGAAGCCCGGCACGGTGCGGCGCACGACCTCGAAGCGCGCACCGAACCCGGGGCATTGCTTCAGCTCGTCCACGGCTTCGGCCCCCATGTCGTAGCGGGCGAACATGGTGTCGACGACGCCGATGCGGTCCATGCCCCGATTCTCCCACGGCTCAGGATGGTCCTCAGCCCGTGGCGGCGGCTCCGTGGTCACGGCAGTGCGCCGCATATCCCGTGGGGGTGACCCTGACGGCCATGCGCCTCCCGCAGGCCTGACAGAACCGGGGTGGGTCGAGCGGGCGGGCACAGCCCGGGCACCGGGCCGACGACCGGCCACACGCGGCACAGAACTGTTGAGGGCGCGCCGGGTCGACGGTCACCGGGGCGACGTTAGCGGCCAATCAATTCGTTCGACCGGTGAACGGGTCAATCGATTCGGGTGATCCGGGTGATCGGGTGATCCGGGTCATTGGTGAATGCGGTCAGGTTCTGTGGGATCCCGGTACCGTGCCGGCGACGGGGGTGGAGAACGTCACCCAGAGGGGAGCGACATTGTGAACGACGAGGCCGGCGAACCGGCGACGGGACCGGTCGCCCCGGTGGGGTCGGGCGACCCGGGTGACGACGAGATCCCGGCGGCTCCTCTGTGGGCCATGACGAACCGGATGCACACCCGCCGGCGAGCAGAGGAGGGCGAGGAGGGCTACATCTTCAGCCGTTTGGGAAGGGGTGACGAAACCCTGTACGTCATCGACGACGGTGCCGACCACGCCATGGTGGGGCGTCGGGTCGGCCGTGCGCCCGACGGATGCGTCTACTGCCTCGTGGCCCGCATCCCGCTGGAGCGGTACGGGGATCTCGTGTCGGGGGATCTGGTGCTGGCCGAGGCCTTCACCGGCGCCCGGGACATCTCGCTGTGCGGGGTCTTCGAAGGCGGACCCACCGCCTCGAACGTCTTCGTGGTCCAGCACTACCGTCGCCCTCGTGACGTGCCTCCCGACTATCTCCCCCCGAGCCCGTTCCTCGAGTTCACCGACGACACCGACATCGACGAACCTGGCGACCAGGACACCGACATCGAAGAGCCCGACGACGAAGAGCCCGACGACGAGCCCGGAATGGAGGCCTGAAGTTCCCCGAGGTCGATGCGCCGCCATTCGCGGCCGGCGCACGAGCTCGCCCGGTTCAGGCCCGGCTCATACCCCGGGGAGCGATGTCCCAGCTCGCCACGATGGGCTCGGTCTCCTCGGGCAGTCGCGCCGTGTCGTACCCGGCGTCGTTCAGCCGATGCTCGATCAGGGCGATCACCGCGTCGGTATCGGCGGGGTCCACGAGATCGGCACGGATCATGTCCGGATCGATCTGCCTGAATTCGAGGACACCTTCGTCGTCGCTCAGCAGTGACCGGTAGTAGAGGCCCCAGTGGCGGTTTCGCGTCAGTAAACGAGCCGTCTCAGCAGAAGGTGGAACATTCAGTCGGACATGTGCGTCCATGGCGTTCCCCCAGCGCGGTCGACATCATCTTGGACCTTCTTCGTATGTCGGCATCCCCGGCGGCCGACTGAAGTCCGTCCCATGGTGGGGGTCGTAGAGCAGTGCCCAGGGGGCACGTGGGCGCGGGAGAGCAGGTCGCCGCCGGGCCTAGCCTGGCCGGATGTCGAGTCCCGTCTTCGGGTTTCACCGGACCCCCGTAGTGTGGAGACGACGGGCCCCGGCCCCGGTCGGCTCCGGGACCCGGTACTGCGGATCACGGTGTCGGCGAGCGACCGCACGAGGAGGCGGACATGGGTGAGTCTGACGATGCCCTCGACCTCGACATGGCGGCCGCCACGTTGCAGTCCAACGCCACCGACGTCCACATCATGTTGAAGGTCCTGGCGGGCCAGCTCGCCGAGGTCCTCGGCCCCAGGGTCGTGGTGGAGCGGGGTGGCGGGTTGCTTCGAAAGTCCACCGAGGTGAAGGCACTGGAGGTGACGCTGGGCGACGACGTCCTGCGCGCCCAGGTCGACGGCGCAGCGGTGCGATGCTCGGTGGCGCACTCGTCGGGAGGGATCCGGATCCGCAGCGAGTCCGTCGACCTCGACAGCTGGTTGAAGAGACTCCTGACCGCGCTCCAGCAAGAGGCCGCCCACAGCGAAGGCGCCCGACAGGCGCTCGAGAAGATCGTCATCGGAGGTTCGTCATGACCCAACCCCAGGACCTCCCCAAGGAGGCAGGCCACCGGCTCGAAGAGCTCGAGCACGGCCTGTTCACCTCGGACCTCTCGGTCAACGAGTTCCTTCTCATCAAGGAGGCGGGCTTCCACCCCCTCGGGTTCGTCATGGGATCGTCGATCTACCACACCGGCATCCAGGCCCGTCGTTGGAACAAGAGCCAGGAGCTCACCAAGTTGACCGAGGCGATGTACAACGCCCGCGAGCTGGCCATGACCCGGATGGAGGAGGAGGCCGACCAGCTGGGCGCCGATGGTGTCGTGGGAGTGCGCCTCGACGTCAACTACTACGAGTGGGGCCGTGACGCGGCGGAGTTCATCGCGGTGGGGACGGCGGTGAAGGCCGAGGACGGCACATCGCATCGCAACGCCCAGGGCAAGCCCTTCACCTCGGACCTCTCGGGACAGGACTTCTGGACCATCATGCAGACGGGGTACGTCCCTCAGGGGCTCGTGATGGGGACCTGCGTGTTCCACATCGCCCATCGCGGCATCGGCCAGGCCCTCGGCAACGTGGGCCAGAACGTCGAGCTCCCCAATTTCACCCAGGCGCTCTACGAGGCTCGCGAGCTCGCCATGACGCGCATGCAGGACGAGGCCAACCAGCTCGGTGCCACCGGAATCGTCGGTGTGCGGCTCGAGGAGAAGTCCCACCAATGGGGATCGCACACCATCGAGTTCCTGTCGCTCGGCACGGCGGTGACCAAGTCGGCGGGTGAGGTGACCCTGCCCAAGCCCATCACCGTGATCTCCCTCGACAACTGATGACCGCGCCCCCGAGCCCCGACGACGGTCCGCCTGACGGGGGCGGGACCGGACCCGACGGCGACCTTCCCGAGGCAGCGGGCCGGCGCCTCGGGAGCGGGTCGTTCTCCTCGGGCTTGACCGTTCCCGACTTCGCGGCGTGCCTACAGATGGGCCTGCGGCCCGTCGGACTGGTCCAGGGGTTCTGTGTCATGCAATGGGGTTGGTACGGCGCCGGGTCGCCGTACATGCGCGGCATGACCCCGTTCTCCTTCGGTGGCGGCGCCCCGCGCGGCGTGTACTCCGAGAGCTACAGCTGTCCCCACGGCGGCTTCATGTACTCCAACGAGCACCGCATCTGGGGTCAGAACTACCAGCAGCCCTGGGTCGAGAGCGCCTGGGCCCAGGGATTCGGATCCGCCTACACCCGCATGGTCGAAGAAGCCCGCGCGGTCGGCGCACACGGCGTCATCGGGGTCGTCGACAGCACGCGCCTGCTGGCGGACATGAACGTCACCGAGTTCCACATCCTGGGCACCGCGGTGGTGGTCGAAGGAGCCGCCGCGCCGCCGGGGGGCGAGCCGTGGACGACGTACCTGGCAGGCCAGCGCCTGGCCAAGCTCGTGGAGGCGGGGTACATGCCGATCTCGGTGATCGCCGCACTGTCGTCGGTGCGCGTGTGGGCCTACTGCATCACCGAGATGCTCATGGAAGGGACCACGCTCTCCTTCGGAGGCGGCTACATGCCGGTGTCCGAGGTCGAGCAGCTGTCGCGCGCCCACATCGCGGCTCGCTCGCTGGCACGCGAGCACGTACGGGGCCAACTGGGCAACGACACGTTGCAGGGGGCGGTCATCGTGGCCAACACCCAGAGCCTGGCCCAGGGGGACGAGGTCATCGAGTGCGCCCTGCGCGGCACCCGGGTCCGTCGCTTCAAGGACTTCGACCCCCTTCCGCCGGCGCGTCCCACGGTGCGGTTGTCATGAGCGACGCGCGCCCGGCCAAGACCGCCGCGACCGCTGCGGCGGCCAAGACCGCCGCGACCGCCGCGACCGCCATCGACATCCGGGCCGTGATGCGACGGGCGGCAGACTCGCTGGGGGCGCCGGCGCACGACCCGCCGGCCCGGGCGGTGACCTCGGACCTCTCGGTCGACGAATCGCTCCTCCTGCACAGCATCGGGTGGGAGGCAGTGGACGTCGTCTTCGGCGCGTCGGTCGTCTCGATCCCCCCCATGGTCTGGACGTGGGGGTCCGGAGAGATCACCGCCGCCTCCGATGCGCACAACCAGGCCGTCCGCTCCGCCGCAAAGCATCTCGGTGAGCAGTGTTCGGGCGTGCGCGGACACGGTGTCGTGGGGGTGCGGGTCGAGGTCGACGTGATGCGCCACCACGTCGACGTGGAGCTGACCGGCACGGCCGTCCGCCCCGTGCGGGGCAAGGACCGAGGTTCCCCTTTCGTGTCGGACCTCTCGGCGCGCGACTTCACGCTGCTGCACAACGCGGGGTGGGCGCCGATCGGGCTGGCATTCGGGGCGAGCTTCGTCTACGCGCCGCGCCGGACGATGGGGACCACCATGCGCCAGTCCTCGCAGAACGTCGAGCTGACCAACTACACCGAGGCCATGTACGCGGCGCGCGAGGCGGGTATGGAGCACATGCAGCGCTCGGCTCTCGACATGGGGGCGCAGGGAATCGTCGCCGTGCAGGTCTCGGAGGGCCCCATGGTCTTCGCCGCCCACGCCATCGGGTTCACCGCCTGGGGCACCGCGGTGCGGCTCGAGGCGGAGTCGCACCGGTATCTCCATCCCGAGGTTGTGCTGCCGCTCGACGACGCCACGGTCGAGTTCGAGGCCCAGTCGCTGCGATAGCGCCTGTCACGCCGATGGACCAGTGTGCGGAGTGCGGGTTCGAATACGACTTGGCCGCCACGACCTCCGCGGGCGGGGACATCGTGATCGGCGCCGCGCAGCTCGCTGCCATGCTGCACGACGACCCCGGCGATCTGCGACGGCACGTCCGTCCGGACATGTGGTCGCCTCTCGAATACGGCTGCCACGTGAGAGATGTGCTGCTCGTCCAGCGCGAGCGGGTGCTGGCCGCCCGGCGCGTCGACCGACCGACGTTCGAGCCCATGGGCCGCGACGAGCGGGCCGAGCACGACGGCTACGCGCACCAGGATCCCGAGGCGGTGGCCCGCCAGCTGACCGACGCGGCGACGATGTTCGCCAACGTCCTGGCGAAGCTGGGCCCCGAGGACTGGGGCCGGGTCGTCGTGTACGGATATCCGGCGCGCCTCGAGCGGTCACTGCGCTGGGTGGCGGTGCACACCGTGCACGAGGTGCGCCATCACCTCCTCGACGTCCGCCGCCAACTCGCTCCCGGAGCCGACAATGCCTGACGGCGCGCCCCGTGGCGCCCCAGCCGTCGAGGCCAAGCGACCCCGCTCCCTGTCGGGCGCGGCGCGCGTCGTCGCCCAGCGCGACCCGGTGGTCGCCGGCCTGGTCGACGCGTTCGGCCTTCCCCGGCTGCTCGCACCGGGCGACACGCATTTCGCAGCCCTGGTGCAGTCGATCGTCTACCAACAGCTCGCCGGGGCGGCCGCATCGACCATCCACCGACGTCTGGTGGCAGCCCTCGGCGGAGACGTCACCCCCGAGGCGATGCTCCGGGCCGCGCCCGAGGAACTGCGCGGTGCGGGGCTGTCGGGGAACAAGGCGGCATCGGTGTGCGACCTCGCCGCCAAGGTCCTCGACGGAACGGTGGTGCTCGAACCGCGCGGACTGGCCCGCGAGGACGACGATGAGGTGATCGAGCGCCTCACCACGGTGCGGGGCATCGGACGGTGGACGGCGGAGATGTTCCTCATGTTCCAGTTGCGCCGTCTCGACGTGTGGCCCACGGGAGACCTCGGGGTACGGCGCGGCTTCGGCGTGGCCTGGGGCATCCCCATGCCGAGCGCCAAGGAGCTGGGTCCGCTCGGAGACCCGTTCCGGCCCTATCGTTCCGTGGTCGCCTGGTACTGCTGGCGGGCGGCGGAGGAGCCCGGACAGAGCCCCAGCCCCGTGACCGGTTGACGCGCCGCATCACCACACCGTCGATACACAGAACCGGAGGAGCCCCCTTGCACCCGACCCGTGCCGGCGCAACGCCGCCCGCCGACGCCGACTGGTGGCGATCGGCGGTCGTCTACCAGGTGTACGTGCGATCGTTCGCCGACAGCGACGACGACGGGATCGGGGATCTGCGGGGGTTGCTCGGCCGCCTCGACCATCTCGCCTGGCTGGGTGTCGACGCCCTGTGGCTGAGCCCGGTCATGCCCTCGCCCAACGCCGATTGGGGCTACGACGTGGCCGACTACGTCTCGGTGCTGCCCGAGTACGGCACCATGGACGACCTCGACGAACTCGTCGCGGTGGCGCGGCGCGCCGGCATCCGGATCCTGCTCGATCTGGTCCCGAACCACACGAGCGACCACCACCGGTGGTTCGTGGAGTCGCGATCGTCGCGCCACTCCGCGCGCCGCGACTGGTACGTGTGGGCCGATCCCAGGCCGGACGGCTCGGCGCCGAACAACTGGGTGAGCTCCTTCGGTGGCCCGGCGTGGAGCCTCGACGCAACCTCGGGGCAGTACTTCCTCCACAACTTCCTGCCCGAGCAGCCCGACCTCAACTGGTGGTGTGATGAGGTCCGGGACGCGTTCGACGACATCCTGCGCTTCTGGTGGGACCGGGGTGTGGCCGGATTCCGCATCGACGTGTGCAACATGATGGTGAAGGACGCGGCGTTGCGCGACAACCCGCCCGCGACGGAGGGCGATCCCTTCATCATGCAGATGTTCGGCCAGCGTCCGGTCTACAACGGCAACCGGCCCGAGGTCCACGACGTGCTGCGCCGGTGGCGCACCATCTCCGACGGCTACGACCCGGGGCGCGTGCTGCTGGGGGAGACCAACGTCGACACGCTAGAGAACCTCGGCCAGTACTACGGATCGGGGCACGACGAACTGCACCTGGGGTTCAACTTCCCGTTCATCGAGGCCCCCTTCGAGGCAGACGTCTTGTCCGACATCGTCGATCGGACCCAGTCGCTCCTGCCGCCGGGGTCGTGGCCGGCGTGGACGGGCTCGAACCACGACGTGTCGCGCCTGGCCACCCGGTGGTGTGGCGGGGACGCCGTCAAGGTGCGCCTGGCGCTGCTCATGCTGCTGACGCTGCGGGGCACACCCGTGCTCTACCAGGGCGACGAGATCGGGTTGGTCGACGGCGTGTTCACCGAGGAGGAACTGCTCGACCCGGTGGGGGTCCGGTTCTGGCCCTACTACCCGGGTCGCGACCCCGAGCGCACACCCATGCCCTGGGAGCGCGGGCCCAATGCCGGATTCACCGCGGCCGGTGTGACGCCGTGGTTGCCGTTGGCCGACGCGCCCATGAACGTGGCCGACCAGCGGGACGACCCGACCTCTGTGCTGCACTTCGTGCACGACCTCATCGCCCTGCGCCGAACCTCGTCCGACCTGCGCGTCGGGGACTACCGGCGCCTGACGACCCCCGACGGGGTATGGGCGTGGCAGCGGGGAACGGCCACCGTCGTGGCGCTCAACCTGTCGGACGACGCACAACAGGTGACCGGGCTCGGCCGGGGTGGCACCGCCGTCATCGGCACCCGCCCCGATCGGGCGGGAACGCTGCACGGTGACGCGTTCGAGCTCGGCGCGTGGGAGGGAGTCGTCGTCACCAGTCCAGGTTGAGCACCTCGCGCATGGCCTTTTCGAATGCGGCGTCGTCCATGGTGGCCCTGGCCCCGAGCACCATGGCTGCGTCGGTTCCCACCGGCACGCGCCAGGCCGAGTCCGGCGTGTCGAGGGCATCGGCGATGGCGGTGGCCACCACCTCGGGTCCCGGGGCGGCGTCGCGGCCGAGCTCGGCGCTCAGCCTTCGCATGATCGTGTCGAGCTCGTCGTAGGGAGCGGTGTCGACGCCGTAGTCGAGGTGGGACTCGGAGATGTTGGTCTTGAAGAAGCCGGGTTCGATGACGATCGTTCTGATCCCGAAGTGGGCGGCCTCGATGTGCAGGGCCTCGGAAAGGGCTTCGAGCGCGAACTTCGAGGCCGAGTAGAAACCCGACAGGGGCGCGGCGACCCGGCCCGACACCGAGGACACGTTGACGATGGCTCCGGTACCGCGGGCCCGCATGTCGGGAAGGACGGCCTGCATCATGCGCAGGGGCCCGAAGACGTTGGTCTCGAAGAGGCGACGCACCTCGGCCAGCGGTACCCGCTCGATGGGGCCGCCGATCCCGATGCCGGCGTTGTTGACGAGCACGTCGATGGTCCCCGCCGAGGCCAGCGCCGAGCTGACCGATGCGTCGTCGGTGACGTCGAGGGCCAGGCGCTCGTCGACGTCGAGATCCGCCAGTGTCTCGGGGCGCCGCGCCGTGGCCACCACCTCGTAGCCGCGTTTTTTGAGCTCGACCGCCGTGGCCCGCCCGAATCCGGTCGAACATCCCGTGATCAGCGCCCTCGCCATGTCTCGCCTCCTGCCCACTCGCCGAGCCTGCCTACGCGCCGCCCGAGGATAGAGGGCATGGGCCACGATGGTGAGGTGGATGATCCGCCCGCTGGGCCCGGCGACAGCCGGCATCTCGATGATCTGCTCGACGCGGCGCTGATCGGGGGACGCGAGGAGCGGGCCGTGGTGCTGGCCGAGTGGGACCCCTCGTGGCCCGGCGAATTCGAACGTCACCGGGCCGTGATCGCCGAGGCGCTCGGCGCTCGGGCGCGCCGGATCGATCACGTGGGGTCGACATCGGTGCCGGGATTGGCGGCCAAGCCGATCGTGGACATCCAGGTCACCGTGGACGATCCCGATGACGACGCCGCGTTCGCCCCCGCCCTCGAGGCGGTGGGATACGAGCTGCGCGTCCGTGAGCCCCGTCACCGGATGTTCCGGACCCCCGCCCGGGACGTCCAGGTCCACATCTGGGAGGCGGGTTCCGACGACGAGCGCCGGCACGTGTTGTTCCGCGACTGGCTGCGCGCCGACGAATCGGATCGGATCCTGTACGAGGACACCAAGCGTCGCCTGGCCGACCGGCGTTGGCGCGACGTCAACTACTACGCAGAAGCGAAATCACCGGTCATCGCCGAGATCATGGAGCGAGCCCGATCGTGGGCCGCCCGGCAGGGGTGGCACCTCGACGGGCCGGCGTAGCCGACGAGCCCGACCGATCCCCGATCGAGTGACTCAGAATCGAGTGACACCAGAAGCGGGTGACTACAGAGCCGCGCTCAGAGCACCGATCGGCATGCGCAGGTCATCGAGCATGCGCAGGTCCTCCTCGGGTGAGCGGCCCAGCGTGGTCAGGTAGTTGCCGACGATCAAGGCGTTGATCCCGGCGGTCATGCCCATGGCCTGGAGATCCCGCAGCGTCACCTCGCGACCCCCCGCGTAGCGAAGGATCACCCCCGGCAGAGCGAGGCGGAAGAGTGCGATCCAGCGGATGGCCTCCCACGCGCCCACCACGGGCCGGTCCCCCAGAGGGGTGCCGGGCCGCGGGTTCAAGAAGTTGACCGGGACCTCGGTCGGATCGAGGTCGCGCAGCTCGAGGAGGAGCTCGATCCGCTGGGCGTCGCTTTCGCCCATGCCCACGAGGGCGCCGCAACACAGCTCCATGCCGTGCTCGCGCACCAACCGACAGGTGTCGGCGCGTTCGTCCCAGCCGTGGGTCGTCACGACGGAGGGGAAGTACGAGCGAGCCGTCTCGAGGTTGTGGTTGTAGCGGTGCACGCCGCCGGCCGCCAGGCGCCGGGCCTGGTCGCCGGTGAGGATCCCGGCGGAGACGGCCACGTTGAGGCCGGTCCTCTCCCGGACGAGGGGGACGAGCTCCAACAGGCGTCCCATGATCCGCTCGTCGGGGCCGCGCACCGCCAGCACGATGCAGAACTCCGACGCGCCCAAGGCGGCGGTCTCGGCCGCGGCGGCCAGGACCTCGTCGGTGTCGAGAAAGGCGGTGGCCTTCACCGGTGTGTCGAAACGCGACGACTGCGCGCAGAAGTGGCAGTCCTCGGGACATCCGCCCGTCTTGGCCGACAGGATGCCTTCGACCTCCACGGTGGGACCGCACCACGCCAGGCGGACGTCGTGGGCCAGAGATGCAAGTCCCATCACCGACTCGTCGGGCACCATGGCGAGGTCCCCCAACTCCTCGACGTCCAGAAGGCGGTGCTCGTCGAGGAGGGCCACACCGGCCGCGGCGATGCGAGCCCGTGCCTCGGAGGCGCCCAGCGGCGGGGGGAGCAGCACCGGGCAGGGCTCGACGGGCGCCCGCAGGGAGACGGTGCTACGCGTGGGGGTGGCGCTGGCTTCGGCTGGCACCGGCACACGGTAGCGGTCGGCTCGCCGTCGTTCGAAACAAGGGCGCGAAACCGGGGCGCGAAAGAGGAGGCAGTGACGTGGCGTGGGATTTCGAGACCGAACCGGATTACGAAGCCAAATTGACGTGGGCGCGCGCCTTCGTCGACGAGGAGATCCTGCCCCTCGAGACGCTCGATCTCGAAGACGCCGATCTCATCACGGCGATCCGACCGCTCCAGGACCAGGTGAAACGCGAGGGGCTGTGGGCGGCCCACATGCCCCCCGAGCTCGGTGGCATGGGATTCGGCCAGGTCCGCCTGGGCCTTCTGCACGAGGTGCTGGGCCGGTGCTTCTTGGCCCCGGTCGTCTTCGGGAACAACGCGCCGGACTCGGGCAACGCCGAGCTTCTGGCGGTGGGGATCGAGGCCAACGGGCGCGAGGAGCAACGTGCACAATGGCTCGAGCCACTGCTCGAGGGAAGACTGCGCAGCGCCTTCTCCATGACCGAGCCCGGCGCCGGTGCCGATCCCACCATGATCGCTACCACCGCAGTGCGCGACGGCGAGGAATGGGTGGTCAACGGGCACAAGTGGTTCACCACCAACGGGTCGGTGGCGGACTTCCTCATCGTGATGTGTGTCACCAATCCCGACGTGCACCCGTACGCGGGGTGTTCGATGCTTATCGTCCCGGCGCGCACGCCGGGCGTCGACATCGTGCGCGACGTGTCCACCATGGAGCATCCCGTGCCGCATTTCGCCCGGTTCGGGGGCCACTCCGAGATCATCTACCGCGACGTGCGCGTGCCGGCCGAGAACCTGGTGGGAAACGAAGGTGACGGCTTCCGGTTGGCGCAGATGCGGCTGGGTCCGGGCCGGATCCATCACTGCATGCGGTGGTTGGGACAGTCCCGGCGCGCCTTCGACATGCTGTGCGAGCGAGCCGTGTCGCGCCATCTGCACGGATCGCTGCTCGCCGACAAGCAGATGGTCCAGAGCTGGATCGCCGATTCCATGGCGGAGATGTCGGCGGCCCGGCTCATGACGCTGCAAGCCGCGTGGAAGATGGACCGCGACGGCGCCGCGGCGGCGCGCGTGGAGATCGCCATGATCAAGTACTACGGCGCCGGTGTCCTCTACAACGTGATCGACCGCGCCATCCAGGCGCACGGATCGCTCGGTTTCTCCACCGACATGCCCCTCGAGCACATGTACCGCGCCGCGCGCGCGGCGCGCATCTACGACGGTCCCGACGAGGTCCACAAAGTCACCGTCGCCCGCCAAGTGCTCAAGCGCTACAACCCGGTCGAGGTGCCCACCGAGCACGTACCCACGCGCCGCGAGGCGGCCCGCCAGAAGTTCGCGGACCTCCTGGTCGAGATGAGCGCCCACGATTGACCGCAGAGCTTCGGTATTGACTTTCCCTGTGGCCGGTGAGGCCAACATCGCGCCGCCACACCAGGGGCTCGCATTTGACCGGACCCGTCGAACATGACCAAATCTCCTCCATGACGCGCACGTCGACCGCGGCGCGCGCCCGGATTACGGAGGAACCGGCGTGCGCGTGACGATCTGCGGGTCGCGGGGGTCGACGCCCGCGCCCGGACCCGACACCGTTCGCTACGGCGGCCATACCTCGTGTGTGGTTCTCGCACACGACGGGGCTCGGCCCAGCCTCGTTCTCGATGCCGGCACCGGAATCCGCCGGGTCACCGCCATGCTCGGTGACACCTGCTTCGAGGGTTCGATCGTGCTCGGACACCTCCACTGGGACCACACCCAAGGGTTGCCGTTCTTTTCGGCGGCGGACCGCCCCGGTGCCCGCACCGACTTCTACATGCCGGCCCAGGGCGACGCCGAGGAGGTGCTGCGCCGGGTCATGTCGCCGCCGCACTTCCCGATCACCCCGGCCGAGTTGCGCGGCACGTGGAATTTCGGCGCCCTCGAACCCGACATCGCCTGTGACATCGAAGGCTTCACCGTCGTCGCCCGGGAGATCCCCCACAAAGGGGGCCGCACCTTCGGCTTCCGGATCTCCGACGGCAGCGCCACCGTTGCGTATCTGTCGGACCACTGTCCCACCGCGCTCGGGCCCGGCCCGGACGGGTTGGGCGAGTACCACGATGCGGCGATGGCATTGGCCGTCGATTGCGACCTGCTCATCCACGACGCCCAGTACCTCGATGCCGAGCTCGCCACCCGGGCGAGCTTCGGACACGCCTCGTGTGGGTACGCGCTGCATCTCGCCCAACGGGCCGGGGCCCGGCGGCTGCTGCTGTACCACCACGACCCGCCCCGCACCGACGCCGAGATCGACGCCCTGGTCGCGTCCTACCAGGGGGGCCCGGTTGCCGTCGACGGCGCAGCCGAGGGCATGGTCATCGACCTGCCCGGTGCTCTCCCGGGCTGACGTCCCGGCTCGGCGCGCCCGATTCGGCGCCGCACCCGGTACCGCAGCCGTGCTCGCCTACAGTGCGGGGCCATGGCGGTGCGGATCGTGCTGGCGGAGGACAATTACCTCGTCCGTGAGGGAGTGCGGACCCTGATCGAAACCGAGCCCGATCTCGAGGTCGTCGGGGTGTGCGAGGACTACGACTCCCTGATCGCCACGGTCGAGCAGGAGCACCCCGACGTCGTGGTGACCGACATCCGGATGCCGCCGACGGGGACCGACGAAGGGATCCGGGCCGCCGAGGTGGTGCGCGAGCGCCACCCCGACATGGGCGTGGTCGTCCTGAGCCAGTACTCCGAGCCGGCCTATGCGGTGGCGTTCCTCGACGGGGGATCGAAGGGCCGCGCCTATCTCCTCAAGGAGCGGGTGTCGGACATCGGCCAGTTGGCCGGGGCCATCCGCGAGGTGGCCGGTGGTGGCTCGGTGATCGATCCCGAGGTGGTCGACGCCCTGGTGGCGGCGAGGGCCAAACCGGCCGACTCTCCGCTGCACCGCCTGACGGTGCGCGAAGGGGAGATCCTGTCGGAGATGGCCCAGGGCAAGAACAACGCGGCGGTGGCCGCATCGTTGGTGTTGTCGGAGCGGGCCGTGGAGAAGCACATCAACTCGATCTTCTCGAAGCTGGCCCTGTCCCAGGAGCCCGAGGTCCATCGCCGTGTCAAGGCGGTGCTGTTGTTCCTGTCGGCCCGGGACGCCTGAACCGGGCGCTGCCGACCGAGCGTGAGCCCAGGGGTGCTGGCACCACTGCGGCGATGGTGCTGTCAGCCTGTGCCCTCCTGCGACGGACTGAGAGACTAGGGACGTGGCTGGCGCGGACACCGCGGTCTTGATCGTCGACGACCAGATGCCGTTCCGCATGGCGGCCCGGTCCGTCGTCGGGGTCACGCCCGGGTTCGAGGTCGTGGGGGAGGCCAAGTCGGGCGAGCAGGCCGTCGAGGAGGTCGAGTCGTTGCACCCCCAGCTCGTCCTGATGGACATCAACATGGACGGCATCTCGGGGATCGAGGCCACCCGTCGCATCACCACGGCACACCCCGACATCGGCGTCATCTTGCTGTCGACCTACGACGCGGAGGACCTGCCCGCCGACGCCCGCACGTGTGGAGCGATCGGGTACGTCCACAAGGAGCAGTTCGGTCCCGACGTTCTCGTCGAGCTGTGGTCGGGGGAGCAGGAAAAGCGCCTCAAGCGCTGACCGATCACCCGTCGATGGGGATGCTCCCCGCGATGGTGGTTCCCTGACCCGGCGCGCTCGTGACGCTGACGGTGCCCCCGATGGCTCCGACCCGGTCGCTCATGTTCACGAAGCCGGCTCCGCTGGCGAGCGTGCCGTTGGCGTCGAAACCCGCCCCCGTGTCGCGCACCTCGAAACGAAGATTGCCGTCGTCCTCCCACACCCGGACGAAAGCCGTGGCTCCCTCGCCCGCGTGTTTCCCGGCGTTCTGCAACGCCTCGAGACAGCAGAAGTAGACGGCGGACTCCCGATCCGGTGAGTACCGCGCCAGATCCTCGGCGTCGACCTCGGTCGGCAGCGCGGCGCGCCCGGCGGACGAGCGCAACGCCTCGCCCATGCCGCGGTCGATGAGCAGCGGCGGGTAGATCCCGTGCGCCAGGGCGCGCAGCTCTTGCACCGCCTCCTGCACGGCCTCGCCCAGCTGGTCGAGGATCTTGGCCGACGCTTCGGGATCGCGCTCGGCCAGCTGGCGCGCCAGTCGGACGTTCACCGCCAGCGCGACGAGGTGCTGCTGCGCGCCGTCGTGGAGGTTGCGTTCGATCTGGCGCCGAGCCGCGTCCGACGCGGCCACGATGCGCGCCCTCGAGGCGCGGAGCTCGTCGGCTTGGCGCCGGACCTCGTCGAGGGACTCCTGCAGGGCCGAGTCGAGCTCGACGTTGTGCAACGCCAGGCCCACCTGGCGCGCCAGCTCGGTCAGCATGGTGTCGTCGTCGGTGGTGAACTGATCACTGTTGGGAGGCCGCACCGCCACGATGAGACCGAGCACCTGCCCGGAGTGGGTTGTGGGCGCCACCCGGACGACACTGTCCTCGCGGCCCTCGAGCAGGCTGGGCAGCCAGATCTCGACCCAGGCCGTGCCGGTCACCCCGGCCCGCGCCACCACGGTGGCCTCCTCGGCGTTGAGCGTCAGTCGCTCCACCGGTGTGTCGGGTACCGACACGGTCCGCTCGAGATGGCCATTCGAGCCGGTCCACACCTCGGCCGACGCCAGCCCGAGGGTCTTGCGCAGAGACTCCGCCACCTGCAGCAGGAGCTCGTCCATGGGGATGGCACGAGACAGGCGGCTGCCGAAGGTGCGCACAACCGTGTCGGGCGCCTCGCGCTCGCCGTAGACGATCCGGTTGGCGTACTGGGTGAGGCGTTGGCGCGCCGGCCCGTACAGCAGGGCCGCCACCGCGGCGGCCGCCATCGACAACGCCAGGATCGGACGCTGTTTGTCGGTGGGGGTGTGGCCGAGGCCGACCACGATCACCAGGTACACGATGACGACGATGCCGGTGAGGCCCGCCAGCGACACGGTGTGGGCGAGGATGCGGTCGATGCGCCCCGCCAACCGCCGTGAGCTGCCCAAGGCGACGGCCACCGCCAACGGGAAGCACGAGACCATCACCACGAGCCACGGGCGCGGCGGCCATCCCCACAGCACCCGCAGGGCGACCGAGAGCACGAGCACCTCGGCGCCGACCGCGAAGGCCCACCCGAACCACTGCATGCGCTGGCGCTCCACACCGCGCGACCGGACGTAGCGGCGCTGCGAACCGACGAGGCCGATCGACCCGAAGACGACGGCCTCGACCGCTACGGGCCACAGCGGCAGCGCCGGGTGCCTCGTCCAGATCCCCACGCCGACGGCGCCCCCGACGACGTACCCGCCGAAGATGGCGGCCCGGCTCAACCGGCAGCTGCCGTCGGGCAGTCCGAGCAACAAGTGCATCGCGGCGACCGGCAAGAGGGCGACGGTCACGGGCTCGACGAACCGCGCCATCGACACCGCGGCGGACCCCACGCCTCCGCCGTGCATGTGGGCCTCGATCACCGCCGCACCGAGCGCGGCGAGCGCCCCGAGCGCGGTGCCGCACAGCGCCAGCAGACCCTGGCGCTCGAACGGTCGCCGCACGACGGCGAACGCGCCCGCCAGCGCGAAGGCGCCGATCAGTCCGGCCCGGACCGCCTCGGTGGCGAGGTTTCCGTGACGTCCGAGGACAGGGGCGTAGGCCGCGGCGGCTACGACGCACACCGCCACCACCGCGGCGATGAGCGACGTGGCGGGGCGATGCGGTGACAGCGGTTCGGACGCGGCGCGCCCCGCGCCGGTGCCGTTGCCGGTCCCCGTGCCCGTTCCCGTGCTCGGGTGAACCCGAACGGTCATGCCGTGGTCGTCGGCGCGTTGGCAGCGGCCGCCGTGGCGCGGCCGCCCATGCCGTCGTCCTCGATGCGGCCGTCGCGCATGCGCACGATGCGGGTGGCGGCCGCCGCGACGTCGTCGTCGTGGGTGACGAGGAGGATGGCCTGGCCCCCGGTGTGCAACCGGCGGAACAGCTCGAGCACCTCGAGGCCACCGTCGGAGTCGAGCGCACCGGTGGGTTCGTCGGCCAGCAGCAGCGTCGGTTTGTTGGCGAGGGCGCGGGCGATGGCCAGGCGCTGACGCTGGCCCCCGGACAACACCCCCGGCGCGGCGGCCTGCTTGTCGGCGAGGCCCAGCATGTCGAGAAGGTCGCGGGCGCGACTCTCGGCCTGACGCCGCCGTGCCCCGGCGATGACCGCGGGCAGGGTCACGTTCTCGAGCACGCTCATGCCCTCGAGCAGATTGAAGAACTGGAAGACGATGCCGATGTGCGCCCGCCGCATGCGTGCCAGCGCGTTTTCGTCCTTGTCGGCGAGGGACTCGCCCGCCACGATGATCTCGCCTTCGGTGGGCGTGTCGAGACCGGCGACGAGGTTGAGCAATGTGGACTTGCCACAACCCGACGGACCCATCACGGCCACGAATTCGGTGTCGTCCATGGAGACGTCGATACCCCGAAGGGCCCGCACGGGTGCCCCGTCGGCCTCGTAGGTCTTTCGAACTCCTCGTGCCTCCATGACCTGCATCGCTACTCCCTGTCTCGGTTGTCCGTGCTCGGACTGTGTGCCGTGATCCCCGCCGCCACCTTCCACGCCGATACCGGCGCCTCCCTGCCCTTGACGAGGGCGGCCGGCATGGGGGTGGCGGGCGGAGGGTCGCTGAGGGACCGGTAGGTGGTCTCGCTCAGCACCGTCTCGCCCGGGTCGGCCCATTGCTGGAGGCGCTGAGCGAGATTGACGGTGTCGCCCACCAATGTGTACTCGAGGCGCTCCTCGGATCCCAACAGGGCGGCGGCCGCGGGTCCGGTGGTCACCCCGATGCCCAGCTCGAACGGAGCGAGGCCGGTGTCGGTCCAGAGCTCGTTGACCTTGGCCTGGGCCGCGTGCATCTGCAGAGCCGCCTCGACGGCGCGCCCGGCGTGGTCGGGAACCGGAACCGGCGCGCCGAACACCGCCATGACGGCGTCACCCACGAACTGCATCACGGTGCCGCTGGCGTCGATGATGGCCCGGTTCATCTCGGCCCGGTGGACGTTGAGCTGCCCGGCCAAGGCGCTGGGGTCGGCGCGCTCGGCGATGCTCGAGTACCCCCGGATGTCGGACATGAGCACGCTCACCACGACCGCCTCGGTCTCGCCCAGCCCCCGACCTTGGCGGACGAGGAGATCGGCGACCCCCCCGGGCAGCAGCCGGCTCAGCGTTTCGCCCTGCTCCTCGCGGTTGACGATGGCTTCGTGCAGCATCCTCAGGCGGCGCAGCGAGTTCTGCCCACCCCCGCTGGCCTGTTGCGCGATGCGGAGGAAGAGCTTCTCGACCGCGTCGGCCGCGGCGGTGGCGGTCGTCCCCTGGGCGACGGCGATGGCCTTGATGGGGCGGCCCTCGGCCACGAGGCGCAGGAGATCCTCCTCGGTCTCGCTCAGGTCACCGGTGTCGGTGACGGGGTGGACCATCGATTCGACGATCGTCGGGTCGAGCACCGACCCTCCCGAGGCCACGGCGCGAACCGCCCGAGCCAGTTGGTCTCCCTCGGCCACATGGTCCTTGAGGAGGTACGCACATCCCGCCGCACCCTCGTCGAGCAGCGAGATGGCGTACTCGGGGTCGTCGAACTGCGACAGGACCACGATGCCGGTCCCCGGATGGCGCTTGCGGATCTCCAGCGCGGCCTCGATCCCCTCTTTCTGGAAGCTCGGTGGCATGCGGATGTCGGTGACCACGACCTGAGGGGCGAGCTTGCTCGCCCCGGTCACGAGCTCGTCGAAGTCGGCCGCCGTGCCCACCACCTCGAAGTCGGGCTCGAGGGCCAACAGGGCCCGCACGCCCTCGCGCACGATGAGGTTGTCGTCAGCGAGAAACACGGTGATGGTTCCCCCCGGCATGCACCTATTTGGCCCGGTCAGAGGGCCAGGGTCAAGGGTGCGCGCCCCCGGCCCGGTAGGGGTGCCAGCCGGTGTGCGGGCCGGTGTGCCGGCCTCAGATGCGGCGGTGCCGCCGGTCAGAGAGCACCCGAACGGCGCAGTTGCGCCCGGCCATGCCGTGCACACCGCCACCGGGATGCGTCGAGGCCGAGCACAGGTAGAGGCCCTTGACCGGAGTGCGGTAGCGGAACCATCCCGGGACGGGGCGGAAGACCAACTGCTGGTCGAGGGCGATCGAGCCCGCCCCGAGGTCACCGCCCACCAGATTGGGGTTCTCGCGCTCGAGGTCTTCGGGGGTGCGCACGGCCGTGCCGACCACCTTCGCCCCCAATCCCGGAGCGTGATCCTCGAGGCGGTGCATGACCACATCGAGGAACCCGTCTGTCGACGTGGCCCACGATCCGCCGGCCCCCACGACCCCGGAGCGAGGCACGGGGGGCACATGGGTCTCGATCCAAAGCGTGTGGCCGCCGGCCGGAGCGCGTCCGGGATCGGCCACGGTCTGCTGGCCCACGACCAGCATCGGCCTCGACGGGACGGTGCCGCGCCGGGCCTCGTGGGCCGCCTGCGCCATGGCGTCGAGGTCGCCGGTGAGATGCACCACGCCGACCTGGGCGAGCTCGGGGGCCGCCCACGGCGCGGGCCCGTCCAGAGCCAGGTCCACCTTGAACACGCCCGTCCCATAGCGGAACCTCCGCAGCCCGGCCAGGTACCGGGCCGGGACCAGGTCCGCCCCCACGAGCCCGTGGAGAAGGGCGGCGGGTCCCGTATCGGCGATGACGGCCCGGCGGGCGCGCACGTGCCCGCCGTCGGCGGTCTCGACGCCGGTGATGCGGTTGCGCTCGACCACCACCCGGGTCACCTCGGTCGAGGTCCTGACCTCCCCGCCGGCACCGGTGACCGCACCGGTGAGCGCGTCGGCCAGCCGGCGCGCCCCTCCGACGGGCACGGGCATCCCGAGCTGCTGGGCGGCGAGGGCGAGGATGATCGCGGCGGGAGTGCTCCCGGGGTGGTCGACGGGCACGTCCGCGTGCGACGCGCCCGCGGCGAGAAGCGCCCGGGCGGCGGGGTCGGCGAGCCGTTCCGAGCACAGCGCTTCGACGGGACCCAGCAGGAGTTGCGTGGTGTCGAACAGTCCGTGGCGACGAGCCCGGCGGGCGAAGGCGAGGGCGGGCCCCGGCGCGCCGACGGGCCCGAGCATCTGCTTCAGGAACGATGCGCCCACCTCTCCCCACCATCGGTAGAGCTCGAGCCAGGCGGGCCCGTCCCGGGCGTCTTTGGCCGCCAACCCCGCCGCGGTCTGCTCCGGGTCGCGGTGCAACACAGCGACGTCGTGGGGAGACACCACCGCCGCCACCGGCGCCGCGAAATGTGCCCACTCGACGGTCCGGTCGAGAGCCAGCTCGGTGAGGACCGGGGAGCAGTGCAGCAGCCCGTAGAAGGCGGAGTAGGTGTCGTGCACGTAACCGGGCGCGGTGAGCTCCGCGCTGTGGACGGCCCCACCGGCCACCGCGGAGCGCTCGAGCACCGTGACGCTCCAGCCGGCCCGGGCCAAGTGGGCCGCGGCCACGAGGCCGTTGGGCCCCGACCCGATCACCACGGCGTCCACATCGCTCATCGCCGGCCTGCCTAGGCGCGCCCGGTCGGCGATGGCAACTTCACGACCCGCGCTGTTCCTCCCGGCGGTGGCCGCTGCTCAACTGGGCCAGCGCGTCGCGGTCGATCCGGTCGGCCGACGCCACCGCCAACTTGCACGCCGTGACGGCGCGGATGGTGGAGGTGCGGTTCCCACCTTCGAGCACGGCTCGCTCGCCGTGCATCGACCCCGGTCCGTACTCCGCCAGGCGCTCCCCGTCGACCTCGATGCGGACCACGCCGTCGAGCACGAGGTAGATGTCGTCCTCGGCCGCACCCTGCTCGGTGATGACGTCGCCGGCCTTCACCTTCTTCACCTTGGGCTTCTCGCCGCCCTGCATGAGCGTGGCCGACAGCTGCCGTTCGAGAGCCGACTCGACCTCGGTGGTGAGAGCTTCGGAATCGCGGTCGCCCCACGGGCTGTGCTTGCCGAAGGCCCGTCGGTACCAATTGGAGAAGTCGATCATCCCCGACTTGAGCGCCAGCTTGCCTTCGGCGTCGTAGACCCAATGCCGGGGAAAGCTGCTCGCACCGGTCAGCGCGAACGCGGACGAACCGTCGGCGCGCAGTGTCAATGCCAGCGTGGTCCACGCCAGTGGCGCCGCGAATTGCACGTACGGCGCCCGCCGCACCCGGCGGGGGGCGGGAACGCCGGTGCGACCCCCGGCGGTCTGGAAGAACGTCACCTCGCTCGCTCCCACCTCGGGCTCGGGTCGCAGGTCGGGAAGGGCGATGGCTTCGAACGCCACCTGTTTCTTGCCCAACTGGAGCAACGTCGAGCAGAGGAGGCCCCCACCCGACGATCCATGGCCCACGATGCGCCCGTCGGCGACCTCGATCCAGGCGGACAGCAGGTTGGCGAAGCGGAAGCGGCCCTCGCGCTGCAGCGCCTCGATGTCTTCGATCACGTCGGGCGGCGGTTGGTCGTAGTGCGCCACCCCCGTCTCGAAGGGCATCTTGGTCATGCCACCGACGGCCTCGGACGGGATCCAGGACAGGGATGTGACAGAGGACTCGATGCGCATGGCGCCTCCCCGTTTCGCTCTCTCCCCGAACAGTACAGAGCGCGCGTGGCGATCCCAAGGGTGGGGGCCGGTGTGGGTCGGTGGGGGTGGCATCCCCACGCCCCTTACCCCGGGCTCGAAACCCGTGTCGCGATCCCGGCCGCGAGTGGACGGGAGTGCCGCCCCAGGGCTCAGGCGGCGTCGAAGCGCAGCTCGGCCCGTCGGATGCCGGTGACCACCGACGACGGGCTGCGCTCAACGGCTCCGACGCGCTCGATCTCGGCGAAGCGATCGAGCAGCACGTCGAGCACCACCCGGCCTTCCAGTCGGGCGAGGGCGGCACCCAGGCAGAAGTGGTTGCCCTGGCCGAAGGCAAGATGGGGGTTGGGGTCGCGGCCCACGTCGAAGGTCGAGGCGCTCACCCCGAAGGCGTCCTCGTCCCGGTTCGCCGACGCGAAGAGCATGAGGAGGGGTTCGCCCTCGGCGATGGCGACGCCCCGCACCTCGGTGTCCCGGGTGGCGGTCCGCATGAACGACACCACCGGCGAGGACCACCGCAGCATCTCCTCCACCGCACCGGGCACGAGGCTCCGGTCGGCGCGGACCCGGGCCCACTGTCCCTTGTGGTCCGCCAGCGCCAGCAGCCCCGAGCTGATGAGGTCCCGGGTGGTCTCGTTCCCGGCGACGAGCAACTGCACGAGGAACATGGCGAGCTCGTCGTCGCTCAGACGCTCCCCCTCGAGGTCGACCTGCGCGACCTTCGTGAGGACGTCGTCACGGGGCCGGGCCCGGCGGTCCTTGGCCGCACCGACGAGGTACTCGATCATTTCGGTCATGAGCCGGTTGCGGCGCTCCTCGGGCCAGTCGGTGGCACCCGGGATGACGGCTTCGGACCACTCGTAGCACCGTTCCCATTCGTCGTCGGGTACACCCAGGATCTCGCTGATGACCTGGAGCGGGAGCGGCACGCTGAGTGCGGCGACCACGTCGGTGGCGACACCGCTCTCGACGCGGTCCACCAGCGCAGTGGTGCGGGCCCGGACCACGGGCTCCAGCGCGCGCACCACCGAGGGCTTGAACGCCGGCTGTACCAACCTCCGGTACCGGGTGTGCACGGGTGGATCGGCGTGCATCATCGTCGGCGGGGTGGCGTAGGTCGTCCCGATCTCGTCGACGAGGATGCCGCGGCCGGCGCAGAACGTGGCGTGGTCGCTCTCGATCGCCGACACATCGGCGTGCTTGGCGATGGCCCAGAACCCGCGTTCTTCGTTCCAGGCCACAGGTGCCTCGGCGCGCAACCGTGCGTAGAGGGGGTGGGGGTCGCTCCGGTACAGCTCGGGGTCGGTCAACCGCGCCGCCAGGGACACACCTGGTCGCCCGGTTCCCGACACGGGTCGCCCGGTTCCCGACACGCGCGCCACCCTACCGACCCGGACGAGAGGAGTGGCCCGGGGGGTCGGCGAACGACGGTGGGCGGCGAGCTGTGAGCGCGGCCACCCCCTCCTCGAAGTCAGGGCCGGTCATCATCGTCCGCAGACGCTGATCGGCGTCGCCCGCCGCGGTGGCGACGTCGCGATGGAGATCGGTGTACAGCTGGAGCTTGGTGGCGGCCAGTGATGCGGGCGAGACCTCGGTCGCCAACATGCGGGCGTACGACACCACGGTCTCGGAGAGCTCGTCGGGGGGCGTGACCTTGTTCACGAGGCCGATCTCAGCCGCCTCCTCGGCGAGCACCACCCGGCTCGACAGGAGCACGTCGGCAGCTCGGGTGAGTCCCACCAGGCGGGGCAACAGCCACGACAGCCCGAACTCGGCCGGAAGCCCGAGCCGGCCGTGCGCCGTTGTCAACTTGGCGCCCGCGGCGGCAAAGCGGAGATCGCAGTAGCACGCCAACGCGAACCCCACTCCGGCCGCGGGCCCGTTGACCGCGGCGATGATGGGCTTGGGGATCCCGAAGTGATAGGCGAATTCGGCGTCGAACTCGGGCCGCACCCCGAAGCCGGGATACTCGAGATCCGGTCCCGTCCCGGGGTCATAGCCGCCGCGCTCGACATGGCCCTCGAGGGCGCGGCTGTCCGCACCGGCACAGAAGCCGCGACCCGCCCCCGTCACCACGATCACCCGAACCGAGCTGTCAGCGGCGGCTCTCGCCAGGAGGGACCGGTATTCGGTGTTCATCCGGCCCGTCCAGGCGTTGAGGCGCTCGGGCCGGTCGAGGGTGATCGTCGCCACCGCGTCGATGACGTCGTAGCGTGTGACCTTCAGCTCGGCGAGTTCCACCCGTGCAATCCTCTCCGATTTCCCCGCCACACCGTTGTTCGGGTGTTGGTCGGAAAAGGGCTCAAGTTCCGCCCCGCTCCGCCGATCATTCTCTACGGATACCTTCAGTTCCAACCCCACACTCCAGCATCCCCAATGTCGAGAACCCCCACCGCCCGGTGGGGGTTCTCGCGTTCGGGGACGGTGACGGGAGGACCCGGTACCGCGGTGGGGCCCCCGTACGGCCTCGCGTACCATCGCAGCCGATGACGGGTTCGCCTTTCGTGCTGGGTGCGCTCGACCCCGATGCACCCCTGCCGTTCCCGCACCGCAGCCTGGTCCGTGCCGCGGTCGCCGAGCCTGTCACCGCCTTGCTCGTCCAGCGGGCACTCGTGATGGACGTCGCCCATCCCAAGGTGGCAGCTGCCGTCGCGGACCACAGCCGCTTCCAGAGACGACCGCTCAGCCGGGCCTGGGTCACCGCCGACACCGCGCTCCGCCTGGTCTTCGGCAACGAGCAGGTGGCGCGGGGCGCGGTCCGTCAGATCTACGGGGTCGACGATCACATCCACGGCGAGCTCGGGCGCCGGGTCGACCGTGGGCCCGTCGGCCCCGAGGTCGGGGTGCACGAGCAGTACACGGCACACGACGCGTCACTGCTGGCGTGGGTATGGGCCACCTTGGTGGACACCGCCGAGACCGCCTACACGCGCTGGGTGCGCCCGTTCGACGCGGCCGAGGCCGAGTCCTTCTACGGCGAGATGCGGCTATTGGCGCGTTTTCTCGGCATCCCCGACGACTTGCTCCCTCCCGACCGCCATGCGTTCTCGCGATATCTCGACGCCGCCCTCGACGATCAGGGTGTCGGGTCGAGCCAGGAGAGCCGGTCGGTGGCCCGACAGGTCCTGTGGTTCGCGCACCGGAGCGTCCCGTCGCCGATCGTGCGGGTGGAGCGGGTGCTCGCGCTCAGAACCCTCGACCCCCGCCTTGTGGACCGGCTCGACATCCGACCCGGCACCGCCGATCTCGATCTCGGACGCAAGCTCGACAACTGGTTGGGCTCGTACTACCGGCGACTCCCTCGGCTTCCGGGGATCCTCCCGGCCCTGTACGTCCTCATGCGAGGACCCACCATCAATCTGGCCGGGCGCGTCCGGGCGGCCCAGAGCTATCGCTCCCCCTTCTCGGCTCCCTGACCGCTGCGAGGCCAGGCCGCTTCTGAGGGAGCCAACACCCTGACCAGCGCTTTCTCCCGCTCGAAGCCGGTGGGAGGTCTCTTCGGCCCTGGAGGGGTCCTCGACAGTTAGTTAGATCTGTTCTATTTAACCACTATCTACGGTTACAAGATCGCTACAAGCGGTGAAAGGTTCCCCTTGCCCTTGTATTGTTGTCGAGATGTGGTCAGTATTCTCACTGATGCCACATATTCCGGCACTCAGAGTGAAGCCGGGCGGGGCAGCCTCCGGGGTAAGCGAAGCGGGCAAAGGTCCCCGAACGTTCGCCTGGCGCGCCGTAGCGCCGTGGATGTGGTTCCTCGGCGGGGGACTGGTCCTCGTCACCGTCGCGGTCTCGGGGCTGCTCGGTTCCTTCGAACCCACGGCCGTGTTCGTGGTGGGCATCGCCACGTTGGTCGCGCTAGTGATGGCGGTGCGGATCAATCAGCCTGCTCTCACGTGGCCGTGGTTGTCGATCTCGACGGCGATGGCCCTGTTCCTCGTGGGCGGCGCCTTGCGCTTCGACTTCCACACCTTGGGCAACATCACGGCGAGTCGTTCGCTCGTACCCGACCTGCTTTCTCTTCCCGGCTACGGCTTCGGGGCGGCCGGCCTGCTCGGTTTTTCGCGGGCGCGTGACCGAGGCCGCCAACGCCATTTCGGAGTCATCCTCGACGCGGTGATCGCCGCGCTGGCGATCTTGGCGGTGGCGTGGGTCTACGTCATCGAACCCGTCCTCTTCCACCACCACACGCCGATCCCGACGAGGCTCGTCCTGACGTGTTACCCGGCGATGTCGATCTTCCTCGTGGTGGTGACGGTGCGGATCGCCTTCAGCCCCGAGCAGAACCGGGTGCCCTCGTACTGGTTCTTGTTGGCCGTCATGACGTGCATGTTTGTCGGGGACACGCTGTACATGTTCGCCGACATCGATCTGATCGGCGTGGCGGGGCGCCTCCTCGACCTCCCCTACGGTCTCGCCTTCGTAGCCGCGGGCACGATGGCGCTGCATCCGTCGATGCGAGCTCTCACCGAACCGGCGGGGAACCGGCCACAGGCGTCGTCCCCCGGCCGCATCGTGCTCGTGGCGATCGCGCTGCTCGTGCCGGCCTTCATCATCCTGCGACACCCGGCCAGCTCGCTGCAGGACAGGGTCGCCCTGTTCGCCATCATCATGTTGCTCACCGTGGCGGCGGTCCTCCGCATCGTGCAGGCGCTCCACATCGCGGAGCGCTCCGAGGCAAACCTGGCGTACCAGGCCATGCACGACAGCCTGACGGGCCTGCCCAACCGGCGGATGATGCACCAGCACCTCACCAACGTGCTCCATCAAGCCTCGGTCGATGACACCCATATCGCGCTGTTGTTCCTCGACCTCGACCGTTTCAAGCTCGTGAACGACACACTCGGGCATACCCATGGCGACGAGCTGCTCATCGCGGTGGCTCAGCGCCTCAACAAGCACGTGCGACCGTCCGATCTCGTCACACGGATCGGAGGAGACGAATTCATGATCGTCCTCGGTCAGGTGGTGAGCGTGTCACAGGCGCTCGACCTGGCCAACCGTCTCCGCTTCAGCCTCCGCGCCCCGTTCGTCGTCAACGAGATGGAGTTCTACGTCTCCGCCAGCATCGGCCTGTCCTTCGCGTCGGGCGACGACCCGACCGCCAATGCCGAAGTCCTGGTGCGCGACGCGGATACGGCGATGTACCAAGCCAAAGACGCAGGCCGCGACGCAGTTGCCGTGTTCGACGAATCGATGCGGACCAAGGTGTCGGAACGGGTGGAGCTCGAACACGATCTGCGCCGGGCCGTCGAGCTCCGCCAGCTGCACCTGGTCTACCAACCGATCATCCGCATCCCCCACGGACCCATCGAAGGGGTCGAAGCGCTCGTCCGGTGGGCGCATCCCACCCTCGGAATCATCCCGCCGGCCAAGTTCATCCCCCTGGCCGAAGAGAGCGGGCTGATCATGGGCATCGGGGAATGGGTGCTCGAGGAAGCCCTACGTCAGCTCGCCGCGTGGCGTCACCAGACAACGGGGTTCGAGGACCTCTACGTGGCGGTCAATCTCTCGGGGGCTCAGCTCCACGACGAACGGCTGGTCGAACGCGTCCGCGAGGCGCTGGCGCACCACGCCATCGAGGGCTCCGCGTTGTGCCTCGAGCTCACCGAATCGGTGGTCATGGACAAGCCTCTCGCGGCGGCGGCGGTACTGACCGCCCTGCGGGGCCTCGATGTGCGCCTTGCGATCGACGACTTCGGCACCGAGTACTCGTCCCTGGCCTACCTGAAACGCTTCCCGGTCACGAGCCTCAAGATCGACCGCTCGTTCGTGGACACGCTCGAGGATGAGGACAGCTCCGATGCGACACTCATCGCCGCGGTGGTCGCCATGGCCCACGCCCTGGGCATCACGACCATCGCCGAGGGTGTGGAGACCACGAGCCAGGCACACCGGCTGATGGATCTCGGCTGCGATGCGCTGCAGGGATATCTGTACTCGCGCCCGGTCCGGGCCGAAGGGCTTCCCTACGTCGTCAACTCGCTCTGGAAGCAGAGCGAGGATGTCCTGCAGGGCTCGGTGCCCTAGGAAGCCGACCCGGCGCCACCAGCCCCGAGATGTCGCCCAGGTCGAGTGGTCGAAGGGCGGGCTCCATGCCCACGCCCTTGAAGTACAAGGCATGCAGATCAGGGTCCGACACCGCGAGGCGGCGCTCGGTATCGCCCACGTTGCACCACACCGGCATGCTGGCCGGGGAGCCCAGGTACTGCTGCGCCTTGACGCCGGTGAATCCCGCCATTGGCATACGCAGCTTCCACCGGATCATGCGGAACACCGGGACGTCGAGGATGGCGAGGAGCCAATCGATGCCACACCGGGGCGTCGTCACGGCCAGGGCCTGGTAGAGGCCCATGCTCACGAGGCCCATGGTGGCCTTGCCTCGATACTCGGGGGCGACGGCCAATGTGGCGATGTCCCATGTGCGGGCGAGGTCGATTTCGATCCCGGTGCGCGTTGCCATGGTGGAGACGGGCTCTCCCCAGAACGAAGCCACGTCGTCGAGGGTCTTGAACCCGGCACCCGAGGGCAGCAGAATCCGCATCGTGCCAGCCGGCAGACGACGCAGGTGGTCGACGACGCACAAGAAGATGCTGGAGTCCTCGTAGGGCGCGTACTCCTTGTCGAGAAGTTCGGGAGTGTTGCCGAACGTCTCCATGAACACGACCCTCTCGACGTGGCGGGCCAACTCCGACGCGGGATCGCCGGAGCGGAAGAGATACACACCCAGCGGCGCCGTCGTCCCGGGAACCGTTACCGAACAGACCAGGCGATGTAGTTCGGTTTGGGTCATGCCCGAGTCGGGGAGCATCGTCAGAAGGCCTTGGCCACGATCCGCTCCGCGTCGAAGAAGTCGCTCGTGTACTCGACGGCCTGTTCCATGTCGAACACCTTGCACGTGTACACGTCGACGCTGAAGAACAGAACCGGGGCATCCCAGGCGTAGAGATGCGCGCCCGAGCCTTCCCAGTGAACCCAGCCCGCCCATCCAAATCGTTCGGAGCGGTGCGTCACCGGATCGAGCAGGATCGTCATGTCGCAGACCTTCGACAGGCCGATCAGGTAGTCGCGAATGGCGGTGTCGGTGATGGGAGTGCTGCAGGTTCCTTCGATCACCAAGCGCTGCCGGCAGATCGAGGGAGCCAGATCGGGCATAGCTTCACCGAAGACCAAAACCGGGACTCGCACACCACCAAGAGTACGAACCCTGCCGGTGACAGAACAAGAGGCGTTCGCGCTCTCACCTACAGTGACCAATCAGCGCCCAGTGTGGTTGGTGTGGTTGGTGTGATGCGCACGCAGCCCCTGACGCAGTCACGCTGAATCTCGGCGATCACAGATGGGCTAGCAGGGCCTCCACCTCGTGCCCGACTTCCGCCCGAGTGGCGACGGGGTCGGGCGCGTTGGCGACGAGCATGGCGGCTTCGTTCAACGCGGCGAGCAGGATGTGAGCCAGTGGCTGGACCGGCCGACGCGGAACGACCCCGGCGGCCATGCAGTGCTCCAAGGCTTCGGACACCAGTCCGAGCCCGTACGTCGTGTCCATCTCGCGCCACGCCCGCCACCCGAGCACAGCAGGCGCGTCGAGCAGCACGATGCGCCGCACCGCCGGATCCAAGGCGGCGTCGAGGAAGGCCAAGCAACCGAGGCGCAGGTGTGCCAAAGGACTGTCGCCTTGCAAAGCAGCCGTGGCGATGTGCTCGGCCAGTTCGTTCTCGAGCGATTCCACGACGGCGCGGAAGAGGCCCTGCTTCGTGCCGAAATGATGGGCGAGCGCACCCCTGGTCACCCCAGCGCGTTCGACGATGTCCTCTTGCCCGGCACCGGCGAAGCCCCGCGCCGCGAACAGTTCACGGCCCGCGGCGAGCAGCGCTTGCCTCGTCGCGGCCGTCCTCTGGGCCTGGGTCCGCCGGGCGGGGCTCTTCGATGAATCTCCGTTGACAGCCATTGGTACCCCAAGTATAAATGCGTGTAACCCGCATGTAAGTGATCCGAGGAGGATTCCCGATGACTCTGTCCCGCACGGAAGTGGTCCCCGGCCTGTTGGCCGAGCTCGAATCGTTCGGGGAGCTCATCGGGCCGTTGGAACCCGACGCCTGGGCTCACTCCACCCGTTGCGAGGGATGGGCAGTCGGCGACGTGGCCGCCCACGTCGTCGGTTCGATCGCCGACGTCGTGTCGGGCCAGTTGGAAGGCCTGGGTTCACCCGAGGCCACGGCACGAGAGGTCGCCGAACGACGGGGCCGCACCCCGGCCGAGCTGGTGCAGGAATTGGCCGCGGTGAGCAAGCTGGCTTCGGATCTCGGGGCCGCGTTCGACGACGCGTCGTGGGAGATGCCGGCGCCCGGCGGCTACAACGGAACGCTGGGTCAAGGCGTGGAGGCGCTGTGGTACGACACCTACCTCCATGCCGATGACATACGCGCCGCCCTCGGCCGGCCGTCGGTACGGGGCCCGGGCCTGCGCGCCGGCGTCCATCATGTCGCGCACGAACTCGATACGCGGGGTTGGGGTCCAGCCACATTGGCGTTCGAAGGGATCGAGGAGGTCCGCATCGGTGCCGGTGGCTCAACACACAACGGTGACGCGCTCGAGTTCGTCCTGGTCGCCACCGGCCGGGCCGAACCCGGCGCACTCGGACCCGACGGTCCTCCCAACATCTACGCGTAACGCTCGATCACCGGCGCACTTCGATCACGGGCGCACTGCGATCACCGGCGCACTTCGATCAGGGTCCCCGCCGACCGTGGCTCTGCCCCCGGCCGAAAGCGAACCCGGCCAACCAGAACACGAAGAACAGAACGGCGACCACCCACAGCACGTGAACCGCAAAGCCGAAACCGGCAAACGCCAGCGCGAGGACCAGGAAGATCGCGACGAGGCAACCCATAGCGCGTTCGCCGACGGTGCCGGCTCAGACCCCTCCGGGTCGGCCCGCAACCTGGTTGAAGTTCTCGCGCACGTCGCGCAGGTGGGACCGGATACGAGTGAGCGACGGCGCCGCCTTCGCGTCGAGAGCGCCGGCCAATTCCTCGACCGCTTCGGTCAGGTGGGCGACGGCCAACTCCAGAGCCGTCAAGCGCTTTGCGATCTCCCCGTCCTCCATGCGCCCGGAGTTTACGTGCTCGAGGGTGGCCCTCCGAGGGCGGCGATTCGTGGTTTCCGGGAAATTCGGGAAAAGTGCTCAAGTCGGGCTCCGGACCTGCCGATAGCAATATGGGCCGATGGGGCCGTGGTGACGCCGGGCCTGCGGCTGCCGAGGCCTCCGACGCACCGGATGCGTGCCCTGGCCTTTGGGGCTAATGAGGACAACGGCGCGTGCCGATGGTGTGCACATGCGGAGAAGTCGCGCCGATGCCCCCGAGGCACAACGCCACGAATCTGACGAACAACCGCGGCCGGTCCAGCCGGCTCGTCCCGGTCTCGCCCGGGCGTTGCTGTCGTTGTTCTTGGTGGCCGGGCTGAGTGTCGCTGTATTCGCCGGATGGCAATGGAAGGACGTCGCGGCGCGCCACACCCGCCAGGCATTCGACCAGCAAGCGTCCGGGGTAGCAGCCCAGATCACACAGGCACTGCAACGGGACACCGACCTCACGATCGCCACCCGGGCCGCGATCGAGCAGAACCCCGACATGACCAACCCCCAGCTCGGGTCGTTGTTCTCGGCCCTGACACCCTCGGGTCTGGCCAATGCCAGCGGGGTGACCTACATCGAGAAGGTGTCGTCCGCGCAGCTCTATTACTTCCGGGTCGCCATCGGCGCCGATCCGACGAGCCCGCTGTCGGCCGGCGAGCCGTTCTCGATCACACCGGCCTCAGCCCAGGCCCCGTACTGCCTGACCCGGCTCCTCGCATTGCGCAGGTCGATCCAGAGCGCAGGTGACATAGCCCTGCCCCCCGGACTCGACTGGTGCTCCACCTCGGTCAACGGGGCGCTTTCCTCTTCGGGAGCGTCGGGCCAATTGGAGGTCACGAAGTTCCTCGGCGCCGACGAGGGCCGGGTGCTCGGATTCCAAACGCAGGCCGGTACGGCGCCCGGGAACTCCGACATCCAGACCCTCAAGACCCTTGATCAGGCGTTTGGATCGACCTTCGTGGTCGTGGCACCGATCTACGAAGGGCCGACGCCCGTCACGGTAACGGCACGGAGCGCCGCGCTGGAGGGATGGGTCGGAGGAGTGTTCGACACCGGGAAGCTCCTGGCGACGGCGGTAGGTGCCCACAGTGACATGCAAGTGACGCTGACGCGGGAGAACGGCGGATCCGCGCCGCAGGTCATCGCGACCACCGATACCGCAAATGCACCTGGGGGTTTCGTCGACGCGGTTCCCACCAATGCCGACGGGCGCTGGATCGTCACGGTCCGCCAGCCGGTCCTGGCCGGGTCGGCCACGGGGCGCACCCGAGGGCTCGAGGTCGGAGGCGCTATCGCGCTCGCCACGTTGATCCTGTTCCTCGTGCTGCGCTCCCTGGTCGTTTCGCGGCGCCGCGCCCTCGAGCGGGCTGCGGAGCAAACGGGCGAGATCCAGCACATCGTGATGCACGACGACCTGACGGGGCTTCCCAACCCGTCGCTCGTCGCCGACCGAGCCGAGCAGATGCTGGTTCGAAGTCGCCGGAGCCAGCTGCCCACGGCGGCGTTGGCAATCGGGCTCGACCGGTTCAAGGACTTCAACGACACCCACGGCCACCAGACCGGGGACGAGTTGCTCAAGGCGGTGGCCGAACGTCTGCGCACGGTGCTGCGCGAGGCTGACACAATCGGACGGATGCGCGGCGACGAATTCGTCGTCTTGACCGACGGAGCTTCGCTCGCAGCCGGCCCCGAGCTCGTGGCCGAACGTGTCGTCGACGTTCTGCGGGAGCCGTTCTATCTCGGTGAGAACCACCCCGAGCCCTTCAACGTGACGGCGTCTGTCGGCATCGCCCTCGGTCCACGAGTGAATGCCCAGCAGCTGCTGGACGACGCCGCCACCGCCCTGACCCAAGCCAAAGAGGCAGGAAGAGACCGCTACGCGCTGTTCGGGCAGGACATGCCGCAGGCGATCGAGACCCGTCTGGCGTTCGAGAACGAAGTGCGCAGTGCGGTGGCGACGGATCAGTTCTTCCTTCGTTACCAACCCATTTTCGACATCGAGACGCGCACTACCACAGGGGTCGAGGCGCTCTTGCGCTGGCAGCACCCCACGCGGCGGGTCATCCCCCCGGATCACTTCCTTCCCCTGCTCGAGGAGACCGGGCTGATCGTGCCCCTCGGTCGGTGGGTTCTCCAAGAGGCGTGCCGTCAAGGTGCCGCCCTGCACGCCGGCGGCAACCTGCTCACGATGTCGGTGAACATGTCACCTCGCCAGCTCGAGTCCGACACGTTGGTGAGTGATGTCAAAGACGCTCTCGACGCGTCGGGCTTCGACCCCCACGCGTTGGTGATCGAGATAACCGAGACGACGATCATGCGTGATACGGCGCTCATGGTGGACCGGCTCATCTCCCTGAAGGAGCTCGGGGTCCGGATTGCCATCGACGACTTCGGCACCGGGTACTCGTCGCTCGCATACCTGCGACAATTCCCGATCGACATCCTCAAGATCGACCGCTCGTTCATCAACTCCATCGCAACGACGCGCGAGTCGTCCATGCTCATCCACACGCTCGTCCAGTTCGGCAAGACCCTCGGCCTCGAGACCATCGCCGAGGGAATCGAGGAAGAGGGCCAGATGGACCCCCTTCTGGCCGAGCAGTGCGACACGGGCCAGGGATTCCTCTACGGCCGTCCGCTGTCGCCGACGCAGCTCGACATCTTCCTGCGCACCCACCTCACCCAAGAGACGCCCCTGTGGGTGGTCCCTCCCAAAGAGGCAGCCCGCTAGCCCTTCGACACGAGCCGGGGAGCCCCGGCGACAGCGCGGATGCCATGATGGACGTCGGGCCGCCGCTTGCGTGGGCGGCCGTCGGACGAGGGCCGGGGAGGGGAACAGGTGCGAACGACAGCGCCGGTCAGCGCGTGGGGGAGCGACTTCGACGTACTCGACGCCGGCTACATCGCCGACCCGTACGGGATCTGGGACGAGCTCCGTCGGAGTTGTCCCATCGCGCACAGCGAACGGCGTGGGAGCACTTGGATGCCGACCCGCTACGAAGACGTCACCGCCATCGCGCATGACATCGAGCATTTCAGCTCACTCGAAGTCGCCGTCATCCCCTTCGAAGGCGAAGAGCCCGAGGAACCGGTTCTGCCCTACGGACTTCCCCCGATCTCGGCCGATCCGCCCCTGCACACCTGGACGAGGCGGTTGTTGCTCCCGTGGTTCTCGCACCGCCGAGTCGAGAGCTACGAAGCGATGACGCGTGGTCTTTGCTCGGGGCTCATCGACGGCTTCATCGGAGCTGGCCGAGCCGATGCCGCGTCCGACTACGCCCAGCAGATCCCGGTGCGAGTGATCGCCCACATTCTCGGGGTCAGCCCCGATCTATCGGACACCTTCACCGGTTGGGTGCGCGACGTCTTGGAATTCGCGGACGACCACGATCGCCGCGTCCGGGGGGTGCAGGGTTTGCTGCAGTACTTCATCGAGGAGGTCGACAAGCGCCGTGTCGAGCCCGGTGACGACCTGTTGAGCGAACTGCTCAAGACCGAGGTCGATGGGGCTCCTATCGAAAACAGCCTGGTGCTGGGAGCGGCAGCTCTCGTGCTCATCGCGGGTGTCGACACGACCTGGAGCGCAATCGGATCGTCGTTGTGGCATCTGGCGACCCATCCCGACGATCGCAAGCGTATGGGGCAGGACCCCGACGTCATGTCGCTCGCCGTAGAGGAGCTCCTGCGCGCCTACTCGCCGGTGACCATGGCGCGCATCGTGACGACGGACATCGAGTACCGCGGCTGCCCCATGAAGGCGGGAGACAAGGTCCTGATGAATTTTCCGGCTGCCAACCGCGACCCGGAGGTGTTCGACAGCGCCGATGACGTGATCATCGACCGGGCCCACAACCGTCACGTCGCCTTCGGGTCGGGCATCCACCGCTGCGCCGGCTCCAACCTGGCCCGGATGGAGTTGCGGGTCGCTCTCGAGGAATGGTTGGCCCGCATCCCCGAGTTCGGTCTCGCGGACGGCGAAGAGGTGGCCTGGGCCGGGGGTCAGGTGCGGGGCCCTCGGCTCCTGCCCGTGGTGTTCCCGTGAGGATCCGGGTCGACCCCGACAAATGCCAGGGCCATGCACGCTGCTACGGGCTCGCCCCCGAGCTCTTCGAGGTCGACGACTACGGCCTGTCGACGGTGGTGGGCGACGGCTCGGTACCGCCCGAGCTCGAGGACCGAGCCCGCCTCGCCATCGCCAACTGCCCTGAGTTCGCCATCGACGAGGTCTGAGCAGACCCGACTCAGGCTTGATTGGCCATCTTGGAGTAGGCGCGGCACGGCTCGCCTCGCAGCGACCCGCAGGCCGGGATGGTGGCGGTGGGGCTCACCCCGTGCACGATGTCGAGGGCGAGCGACGAGGCCATGGCACCGCCAAGCGCAACGGTGTCGGTGACAGAACCATTGGTGTCCGGGGTCTGGAAGGCCCAAGACGGGCGGTCCCCGCCCGGGGCCGAGATGATGATCCGCAACTGCGTCCCGGCTCGGAACGTGTGTGCGATCGGGTCGATGGGGATCCGAACCCGGGTGGGCTTGCCCCGCGGGAGACCTCGCTCGTCGGACTTGAGATAGGTCGGGATCGGATCCAGAACTGTCGACGCCGACGAAAGCTTGCGGTCGGAACTGCGGAGGAAGCCCGAAGTCACGTACTCCTCCTGGGCTGCGCCCGGTCGGACCTCGGTCACGGTGACCTGAAGATCGCTGTCCGATGCGGTGGACTGCAACCAGAGGTCGAGGCTGGCCGGACCGACGATCGTCACGTCGGAGACAAACGGCGGTGTCTGGAAGGCCACGCCATTGGCGGCGGGAACCGTCGTCCAGTCGTAGGGGGGTTGGGCGGCGAAGGCGTTGCCCGAAGGGAGATCGATCGCAGGACGGACCGACGGGTCGGGCCGGAACGACGCGTGGGTGGCGCCGGCCCGCGACGGCGTCAGCGCGCCGTTGGCCCCCAGGTAGTAGCGCGTGACGTTCCCGGGCGGCGGCCAGGTCGAGTAGTCGGCCTCGAAGGTGGGCTGGAGGGCTCCGGGTCCGAGTGTCCCGCCTCCGTTGTCGAAGAGCACCCGGACACGGGGGTCTTGCGCTGCAAATGAGGCCTTGGCCGCCCCGGGCGATGCGGCGTCGGTGAAACGCAGCGATGGGATGGGCATCGACTGAGCCCCTCCGGTGGCCTGGGAGTACACCTCTGGTGCAAGCAGAGTCAGGAAAGGGTTCACGGTGGGGACTCGACCCGCGACATAGATGTCGAGGAACTCCAACCACCGCGACAAGGTGGCAGGACCGAGCGAGTCGATGTGGGCGCCGTTCAGCATGGTGACGTAGACCGACTTGTCGTGTCCCAGGGCCGCGATCAGCGCCGGCCATTGCGGGCCGGTCTGGTCGTCCTCGAGCGCCCCGACCAGGAACACCGGGACCTTGACGTGGGAGGCCCACACCACCGGCGATCGTTGGTCGAAGAGAGAGGGGACCCGGGTCAACGTCGGACCGACCAGAGACGCAAGCTGCTGGGCTTCGGGATGGAGGCTCTGGTTGGCGAGGCACGTGGTGTCGCCCGTGGCGATCTCCGCCGTCGCCCAGGGCTGTCCTCCCCCCGGCGCCGCCTTGGCATCACTGATGCGCTGGGCGATCCAGCTCTTGGCGAACCCGCTGTTGTAGATCCCCCCGGGATAGCCGGTCGAGAACAGGTCGTCGGTGGAACTGAGCGGTGTGATGGCGGCGAGGTCGGGGGGGTCGGTTCCCGCCACTTCGAATTGGGAGATCCCGGAATAGGAAATGCCGACCATGCCGACCTTGTGGTGCAGCACCCAGGATTGGGCCCCGACGGTTTGAATCACGTCGTAGCCGTCGTAGTCCGAAGGCAGCCCGAAGAGGTCGAACGCCCCCCCCGAGCATCCCGTCCCGCGCATCTGGACGCTCACGGTGGCGAAGCCCAACAGGGGCGCAATGACGCTCCCGACCACCGTGGAAGTGTCGGGGAGCAGCGGGTCGCTGGCAGGTGCCTTGCCCAAGAGCGCGTTGATCAGGCTGTGGGGGGCGGCCGTGCCATAGCCGGAGTACTCGATGACGGTGGGAAACGGTCCATCGGCGATGGTCTTGCCCAGTGGGAGCCGTACCGTGGCGGCAATGGTGATCCCGTCGCGCATGCGCACGTAGTTGAGCCCGACATGAAGAGACTGCGACGAGTAGAACGACGGCGAGGGAGTCGAGTTCGTCGACAGGACGGCGAACGACGGCGTCGAGCGTCGTCGGCCCCCCGACTCCTGGAATCGAAATCCACGCCCAGGAGTGAGATTGCGGATGATGAGGCCTCCCAGGCTGTCGACCACCCCCGTCCCGACCCTGGAGCCCGACCCGTTCAGGAGGGTGAGGTGGTCACCTGGGGGAGCGCCGACGACGTAGGCCTGCCCGATGGACCCATGGCCCAGGAACGGGGTCGCCGCCTCACTCGGCGTCGAGGTGATGGCGACGAAGATCCCGGCGGTGGCCGTGGTGGTGAGCACCATGGCCACGACCCGTTTTGTCAGGATCCCCCGCACGAACCACTCCAATCGCACCCACCGCGGCATTGGGCGACATCGGCCGGGTCGCCAGGGTAGTCGGCGCGGAGCGGACCAGATGTCTATGCGGCCTCGACGATCACCCGCACGAGCTTGCCGTTCACACGGCGAAGCACCGAGGCCGGGCGATCCGATTCGGCCACGGTTGCGAGCGCGAGCACGTCGCGGCCGAGGTCCTCGGCCAGGCAGGCCTGCTCATAGGTGTTCGCTGCGGTGTTGTCGGTTGCCATGGCAGTCGTCCCCCCCAAGCCGATCCTGGGTCGCCGGGATCAACACCGTTCCAAGCGATGGTCAACTCTTAGGCAACGGCGGGGGTGTACCCGTGCCGAACGGTCCCACGTCGAATCCAACGATCCCGTAGCTGAAGTACAGGGGCTCAGGGACGAGCAACGGGCTCGCCGTCCGCGGAGGGGTGATCTGGAGCCACTTGCCCACGTAGCACGCGTTGGGGGCCCCGGTGGGGGCCGAACCCGGAGTCAGGATGACGTTGCAGACATCGGGGTAGGAGAGCTCGAACCATGCTCGAGCCTCGGGGGCGACGACGACCGCGGTGGGCCCGGCCGGAGCCGAACCGGCGCTTGCGCCCATGGTGGCCACGTCCTGGGTGGCAGCAGGCAGTGCCGTTCCGTTGGCGCTGTTCACGGCGAGACCGGGATAGCCCGACAAGGTGCACGGAGAGAGTGAGATGTTGGTGAGCGACACGATTTCGTACATCGTCCCGCTGATGCCCGCCCAGTTGGTCACGGTACCGCTGAGTTGGCCGCCCACGCAGTTGGCTGGACCCGATGCAGTAACCGTCGTCGGGCCGCCAGAGGTGGAGGTGCTGGTGACTCGGTTGCCGTGGGCAGGTGTGGCGTAGTACTTGCGCAACGCCACGACCATCCGGTCGATCCCAAAGGCCGCTCCACCCGCGGCGATGGCGATCGACACCACCAGGCCGGCCACGCGGGCGCGGCGCCAGAGTCGGCGGCGCCGGACCCGGCGCCGCACCATCTGCTGGACCGTCTCGGGGCTCGTCATCTTCGTGATCTACTCATTCTCGACCAGATGGGCGGCCCCCGGAGCCCGGGTCGGGTCGAGACGGCGAATCGGCGGCCCATAACGTCGGCCACGAGGGGACCAGCGGTGCCGTCGGCCCCCCAGGGCGCCCCCGACGACCCGAAGCTTCACACGTCGAGGCGCGATTGCGGCGCTTCCTCGACCCGAGCGATCCTGGACCGGAATCGGCGCATGCGATCGCATCGTCGGCAGGGAGGGTGATGGGGGCACGCCGGGCACACGACGACGAGGTTTCCCGCTGGCGTGAACACGGGTGGGTCCTCCTCGAGGGCATCGTCCCGGTCGACGAGATCGACGCGGCCGTGGAAGACCTCCACCTGATCTTTCCCCGCGCCGCGCAGTACCACGCGGACCCCGAAGGGGAGACCGAGCGCCGGCTGGGGCACCCGGCTCCGGTCGAGGAGTTCCCTTGGCCCGAGAAAGGCCCGGGCTTCCGACACGATCAACATCGCTGGATGGGAGCGTTCCCGTTCCCCGGCAGCGGCGCGCTGAACCGATTGGTCGTCCATCGGTCAATCGTGGATTTCGCGATTCGGGCCCTCGGCAGCGAAGACATTCGCCTGTACCAAGCTCAGGTCTCGGCCAAGTACGCAGGCATCACCAACTACGAACAGCCCATGCACACAGACCGCAACCACTCGTGGTTGCCTGCGATCGGGGCAGCGCCGTGGTGGCATCTCGAAGGATTCCTCTATCTGTCCGACGTCGACCCCGACACGGCGCCGACGCATCTGGTGTCGGTGCTCGACTCGGCGGACCGCCGCACCACGGTGCCGCTCGTGATGCCCGACCGGGACCCCGCGCTCTACCAGGCCGAGCAGGGTGCGGTGGGCGTGCGGGGTTCGTACCTGGCGTACCGACCCGACGTCTTTCATCGGGCGGTCGACCTCACCCGACCGAACGGGTCCCGGTTCCTCTTGAACGCCAGCTACAAGTTCGCGGGCCAGGACTGGGTGGGGTATCACACCATGCAGTCGCGCTCGACCTCACCGGACTGGGTCGCCTTCGTCGAGGCTTCCACGCCAGAGGAGTTGGCGCTCTTCGGGTTCCCGCCCCCGGGTCACCCCATCTGGAGTGCTGCCCTCGTCGATGCGACCCAGCGCCTCTACAGGCACCTCGACACGGGTCCTTGGCGCGCCGCGCTCAGCGACTGACGTTGGGAATCGACGCTCCGGGACTGCGTTGCGGTCTGCGGTCGAGGATTCTCAGCCGCTTCGGGGGGCGCAGCGGCTTCGAAAGCAGTGGAAGCTGACTCGTGGTCCGGACCGTCAGATGAACCGGATCAATTCGACGGCAACCGCAGCCCAGCCTCCTGCCACGAGCACCGCGGGCACCGTCAATCGCTGCCGTGACGACAACAGAACGATGCAACTGAACACGTAGAGATCGTCGAGGCTGCGAAAACCGACATCGCCCAGCCAGATCCCCGGCGCCAGGGTCAGGGCGACGAGGCCGTACCCGAGCCAGGCCACCCGCTCGTAGAGCCGGGCGGTTGTCGTCCCGAGCGCGAGAGCTGCAGCGGCGACGACAATGACGAGAACGAATAACTCAGCGAACCACAGCGCCGCCGCCGTCGAGGGCAACTGATTTATGTAGTGCCGGAATCCCTGCACGAAGCCGTTGAACGGAACCGCCAGGTTGTGTTGGCCCGACGTCAGCAGTGGCCAGGAGCCGGTCTCCGCCCTCGCCACGAGTTGCCACCCGACGAACACGACACCGGGCACAGCCCAACAGAACGCCGGCGTGGGTCGGCCCCCGTCACGCATCGATCGAGAGGCAACAGTGGACCCCGAACTCCTGTCGAGCACCCGCCGCCAGGCCCACAACAGGGGATGCTCGAGGGCGAGGGCAACGAGCACCAAGAGGGCGGTCTCTCGGCTCAGGACGGCCACGCTGAACGCGACTGCCGCCCAGACGTGGCGGTGGCGTCGCAGCGCCATCACGCCCGCCACCACGAACGTGGCGGTGACGATCTCCGAAAGATCGCGCGACAGCACCCACGTGAATCCGAAGAAGCCCGGAAGCAGCAGGCCCCAAAACGCGTGGCGGCGCGCATCCCGGGCCATGAGCGCCCCAAGAGCTCCGAGGCCGGCCAACCCGGCGATGTTCACGGCGACAAGCGACCACGGGACCAGAGCGCTCCGTCCACCCGCGATGATCCATGCGAAGGCCGGATAGGAGATGCGCTCGAACCGGCTGACGGTGTCGATGTGGATTCCGTACGCGGTGCGGTTGAAGTTCAGTGGGGCAAGAGCTATCCGGTAATAGAACTGGCCGTCGTATCCCTGGCCCGATATGACCGGGACTCCGGCCGGTAACCGGCCCCGGACGTTGTCGGTTCCGACGATGATGAACGTCGCGATCTTGCCGTGGCCCACGACCACGATCCGCATGGCTACAACAAGGGCGCTGGCGGTCCCGGCCACCAACGCCACCCACCGGGGGCTGTTCATCAGGCGAGCCGCGGGGGACAGAAGCGTGTTGCCCGGTCCAGCGACTGGCGGTCGGGTCTCACACATTGTCAAGGCGCCGACGCCTTCACGACAACACGCATACCTGTGAATCTCCTTGAAACCGTGCTCGGGTGGCCTTCGGCAGTATGCCCGCCGCGCCGAGCTCAGACCGGCATAGGTCACTGGCTGGCGGGACAGCCGAAGTACGCAATCCACTTGAAGCACGAGCTCGGTCGCTGACGAACTCGGCAGGCCTCACTGGTATTTTCCAAGTGCTCGAGACAGGGGTAGGGTCCAAAGCACGTTGGACCGCGATCGGGCGAATGCGGTGCTGCGATGTGGCAGGGGGGCAATGGACCTTGATGGATGGCATCCCGACCCGTACGGGATCCACGAGGAGCGGCTGATCGCCGACGGCCAGCCGACTCCGCTGGTGCGCGACAACGGCATCGGATCCCTCGATCCTCCGCGGGACAATCTCGGCCGGAGCCGGACCACCTCGATACTGACGGTTGCGGCGGTGCTGATCGGTGCCGGCGTGATCGTGGCGATCCTCGGGCTCACCGGCGTCGGACAGGGAGAACGATCCGCTGCGACCACAACGACGACGATGAACCCGCTGGTGCGCATCCTCCTCCACCTGCCGCCGGTGGTCATCACGATTCCACCGCAGCGCGCCGCGCCGGCGCCTCCGACATCCACGAACCTGATCCCGATCGAGCGTGCCCTCGAGGCATTGCCTCGGTCCACGACGGCTGTGACCACGGCGCCCACGGCTTCGAGCACCGTGTCACGCATTTCCCCCACCACTACGAGAAGCGCGGCGGCGGGCGTGACGCAACCCAAGCGCACCGCGCCTTCCCCGACGGTGTCCCTCGTTCCGACCACGGCACTTCCGTTGACCACGACGACCACGTCGGTGGGAGAGGCCGACGCAACGTGGTACCTGGCATACGGCTCGGTCTTCAACACGTTGCAGACGGACATCGAGAAGCTCGCCCGGGCATTGGAGTCGACGAGCCCCGACCCGTACCCAAGCGTGCATCCGTACTGGCAGGAGCTCAACATCGATGCCAACTACGCGCTCTTGCTGCCTCCGATCCCTGACGAAGCCACGCAGTTGGAATGGAGCACCGCATTGGGGGATCTGAACGAGGGTGCTATGGAATCGATCAACGGCACCGCTGGCGCTCCTGGTAC